>TARA_B100001175_G_scaffold44658_1_pt1 | contig 11246 bp, 9 predicted proteins | sample TARA_B100001175 | Tara Oceans TARA_B100001175
GAATCATCAATATACTCGGTAATTCCAATTTCAATTCCATATTCTGGTATTGGTGGTATTGTTTCTTTCCAGGCAATCATAAAAAAAATAACAAGAAAAAATATGATATTAACTAATAATGTTAATAGACTAGCTTTATTTTTTGATGATAAATTATTTTTCAAAACTTATTTCATTGGTTTAGTTGCAATACTAACTTTTGCTTCTAATAATGTAGCTATTCCTGCTACTTCAACGAGTTTCTCTACTGGAACACTTTTATCACAGTGCAAAACAATTAAACCTTCTTTTCCTTGAAGTTCATTTTTTAGTATCATTTCTAAATTTTGAATTTCAATTTTTTCATCGTTAACAAAATATTCTAGCTCTTCAGTAATAGAAATAGAAATTTTTTGAATAACTATATTTGAACTTTTACTAGATGGTAAATTAATTGGTAAACCTGATGGAGTTATAAATGATGCCGTAAGCATAAAAAAGATTAATAATAGAAATATAATATCTGTCATTGAAGACATACTGAACGTTGAATTAACCTTATGTTTAGATTTAATATTCATCGCTTTTCTTGTAAAATATCTAAGAATTCAATTGAAGAATATTCCATATTATGTATTAATTTTTCAACTTTCGCTACAAGATAATTATAAGATAAAAAGGCAATTATACCAACAAATAATCCAGATGCTGTTGTTATCATAGCTTCATATATCCCACTTGATAATAATTTAGGACTTACAGCACCTTCTTCTTGAGCGATTGATATAAATGCTTGAATCATACCAGTTACTGTTCCTAAGAAACCTATCATTGGTGCAGCACCAGAAATAGTAGCTAGAAGACTTAAATTTTTTTCTAAATTATATATTTCTATTTTCCCAACGTTTTCAATTGATGCTTCAATATTTTTTAAATTTCCATTAATTCTAGATAAACCTTTCAATATCATTCTAGAAGATGGAGTGTTTGTTTCTTGACAGATTAATTTTGCGCCATTAATATCACCCTGAACAACCCTATCTCTTATTTCTTTATTAAATCCTTTAATGTTTTTAGACTCTCTTCTCAAAACAAAAATTTTTTCAAAAAGAATGTAAATTGACATGATAAATAATATGAAGATTGGAATCATCATAAAACCACCTTTTAATAATAAATCAAAAACAGATATTGTCAATGGTTCATTTGATTTTTCAATTATGGTTGAATCGTTTATAATTTGTAGTATTAATGTTTTAAAATCCATAGTTCCTTTTTTAAAGTCTTTTTATAATTATTTAATGCAATTATAGCTTCCCCTTTAATAAAATGAGCATCAATTGCAACTCTGTAATATCCTTTTTTATTTTCTATTGGTAAAATAATTGAACTTTGAAATCCATTATTTAAAAATTCATTTGCTTCATTTAAAGATAATTCGTAATCTTTGAAACTTCCTGATATAATATAATATTTTCCAGTTTTTTTATCGTTAATTAAAACTTCAGTTTTTTTAATTTCAATTGGCAGACTCGTTTTTTCAACTATTTTAGGATCAATTTTTAAGGTATCAATAGTATATGATGAAGGTTTTGATTCATTTTTTATTTCTTGAACTTCAGGATTAGCTAATTCATCTCTTTTATTTATTGAGATATAAATGCCAATTAAACTTGAAAGTAGTATTATTAAAACCGATAAAATTATAAACTTTATTGGTTTATTATTTTTTACTTTTTTGATTTTAGATAAATCTATTTTTTTTAATCCATAATCATCCTTTAAATAGTCATTGAGTTTTTTCATTTCAAGCTATATATAAATCCAAATTTTAAATTAAACCCTAGATCATTATATTTATAGTAAACCTCATTTTTAGAGTCTAGAATATTATTTAACTGAAGTATAATTTTTGTATTTTCAAATAATAGATAGTTTATATTAAAATTAACATTTAAATAATTTTCCAATTTTTCCGAATTCTTATTATTATCAATAGAATAGGTTTCTATAAAAGATGATATATTTCCAATTATTTCAAAATTATTTATTTTTAATTCATTAGATAAATAAATTTCATATTTGGGTAAATTTGAAGGAAAAGAAAAATTATTTAGTTTATAGTTATTATAAGTAAAAATCAAAGATGAATTAAAAAATTTATTTTTAGAATAATCAAAAAACAAATTTATTTTCTTTTGATTAACATTTCCAGAGTCATAAAATATCGAATACCTATAGATATCAAAATCTTTATTATTTGATGAAATAATATCATTTTTAGATTTTCCATATACAAAAAAATTGGATATTTTTTTTTCATTATAGCTTAACTTAAGATTTCCTTTATTTTTGAAAAGTTTAATTCCAAATAAACCACCATAATTTATTTTTTCTACTAAATCAGTATATTCAAAATTAGTATCGTACAGGTAAGGGTTCTCCTTTATTCTAGAAAAATAAAAATTTGTATCATCTCCTCCATCTAAAAATAAATTCATGTAATATCCCTTTTTATTTAAATAATTAAATTCAAATAATGGATATAAAACATGATCTTTTAATTTTGGATCAATGTCATAAATTATTCCTAGTTTTATATCATAATTTTTAAACTTGTAATCAAAAAAATAATTTAGCAACATATTATTTCTTTTTTGATCTTCCGATATAATTAAATTATTATTTTTTTTGAGGTTTCTATAATAGTTATCAAAAGTTAAATTAGAATTAATATTATTATTAATTTTAAAACTTATCTCTGCTTGAATTATCGATACATATTCATTATATAAATAGCTATTTAAATTTGAATTATTAAAAATTATTTTATAAAATAATTTTTGTTTTATATCATCATTAATTCCCCTTGAAATTGAAAAGTTATATTGAATAAAATTATTATTAATATCAATATCTTCTTTTGAAATTTCTTTGCTATTTTCATTAATAAAACCATAATAGAAGGTTTTAATTCTGTTATAACTTAAATTTAGATTTATATTATGATATGAATTCAAAAACCTTTCAGTATAATAAGAATTAAATAAAATTTTTGAATTATAAAAGCCACTATTTTCATCTTTTGTATATCCAATTTTATTTGAATTGTGATATAAACTAGCATCAAACTTTAAATTGTCTGAAAAATCAAAATAATTATTAGATTTAATCAGTAATGACTTGTAGTTACCATATAAAAAGGAAAAATTATTATTAAAACCTGTGATTGTTTTTTTATCAATTAAATAGTCTTTTATTTCATCTATTGATAATTTTTCTTTCCTTACGTTTAATTCTATAGAATTAATATTTAAAGGATATTTTATGTTTTTATTGATACTTTCGATAGTGTCATTCCCTTTTTTTTGAGCATCGGGCAATACTATAATTTTATTTTTTTCAATTAAGATTTGAGCATTTTCAATTTTACCCTCACTTTCTTTTATTTCTTGAGATAGTGTATTATGATTTATAATCATTATAATAAAAAATAAGAAAAAGTAGTATTTCATCTTAATCAATGGTATTTATTTTATTTAACATATTTTCTGCTTCTTTTTTAATTTCTTCGTTACTATTTTTTTCAATTAAGGATTCTAAAGTTGATTTAGCTTGAAAAAACTCATCTGAATCAATAAAAATTTTAGCAATCAATAAATAACCTTTTCCTCTCCAATAATTAAACTCAGAGAAGTTTTCATTTAATAAGTATAAAGTTTCAAGGGATTGATTTAATTGACTTTTATCATAAAAAATCTTTGCTAATAGGTATTGTGCTTCTGCCCCACTTTCATCTTTAACTAAATTTATTGTTGTTAATAGATAGTCAATACCATTATTTATTTGATTATTTTCTATAAATGATTTTGCAATAAATAAGTTAGCCTTATTTTTTAAATTAAAAGATATTTTATCAATTATCAACAACTTTTGAGAATAATAAATCGAGGAATCATATACTTTTAGAGTATAGAAATTATTTACTATCCCTAAGTATGCATCTGTTAATTCTCTATTATTAATTGCATTATTATTTAAATTTTTATAATACTTTAATGATTCATTGTATGATTTTATATTAAAATAAATTTTTCCTAATTTATTAATAGACCTATTAAAATATTTTTTGTTTTCAATAGCAATTAGATATTGATAATTGATAATTGATGCATCATAATTTTTTAACTTGAAGTTAGATTCTCCTAATAAAAATTTCACTTCATTTAAATATGTGCTTTCTTGATATGTATTAATAAATTCGTTTGATAAAGAAATTACTTGATAATAATTTTGAGAAAAATATAAATTTTTTATAGTTTCAAATTCTATTGACTCTATACTTTTATCATCTGGATAAAGGGTTTTAAATTTTTCAAGATATTCACTAAGTATTGAAAAATTTTCAGTAAAGTTTACTACTTTTTGAATACCTAGTATAGATTCATTATAAATTTCTCTGGATTTAAAATTTTTAAGTAAAAACAAATAGTCATTTTCAGATTGCTCATATGATTTTAAATTATAATATGCAATAGCTCTTTTTAAATATGAATAAGATAAATATTCACTATTTTGATACTCATCTATTATTTTTGATAAAAACACAATAGATGAATCGAATTTTGATGTTTCAAAATATATTGAAGCTATTCTAAATACAGCATCATCTATTAGATTTGACGTATCGTTTTCTATTATTTGAGTTAAATTTTCAATACTTTTTTGATTTTTATTCCTACCATAATTAGCTAATCCTATTTGATATAAAAGATAATTTTTGTCAATGTTAGATTTGTAAAGTAAACTATTATATATATCGATAGATTTAGAATAATTTTTAATTGCATAATAAGAATCAGCTAATCTCAATTTAGCATCTAATAACTTACTGTCATCTAATTGATTTAGATTAATATATGATAAGAAATAATTAATTGATTTGTTATATTCTTTGTTATTGAAAAGTGTATACGCAATTGAATATAATGTATTTAATCTAAGAGAGTTGTCAATTTTGCAATTACAATTCAATAATTCAATATAGTTTTTATATGCCTCAGGGAATTTCTTTTGAAGAAAATTTGACTCCCCTATCCAAAATAAAGATTCTAAATACAGGTTTTTGTCAATCTGATAAGTCTGTGATTTCTTAAAAAAATTAATTGATCTAATTAGTTCACCTTGATTGAATAATTCCGAACCTCTTTGGAATGTTATTATTTGATAACTCTTTTTTACTTTTACTCCTATAGAATCCAATGATTCAATAAAACTTATTGCCTTTTGAAAATTTGTAGTTTTTAAATAATTTTCTGCTATTAAATAATTTATTTCTTCGGTCTTATATCTAGGGTATTTTTCTTTTATTTCAATTAATGAACTTAATGATTCATCGTTGTTTTCAATTTTATAATTTATTATTGAATATTTATAGAGTGCATCTAATGAATATTTTTCATCAAATTTTTTTAGGTAAGCATTATAAAAAGCATTTAATGAAAATTTATAATTTTTTTTCTTATAAAAGATATCACCTAAATAATATGAGGATAATTGACCATAATAGTTATCATTTAATGCGTTTGTTTCAAAAATATTTATGGCAGAATCAGTATCATTAATTTTTAATAAAGAGTATCCGATTTCAAAATTTAATTTATTATCAACTTCCCCTTTATTATTATATTTTGAGTAAAAATTTAAACTATTCTCATATTCATTAATAACAAAATATGTACTTCCTAATATATAATTAATGTGATTTAGATTTAAAGTATTTTCATCTATCTCTTCTGACAATTTTATTACTTCATTATAATTTTCAATATTATAGTTTGTAAATATTAAGTAATATTTAATAGCATCCTGATAAATAAATTTACTTATGCTTTTTAAATAGTTAATTGCTGCCTTATAATTTTTTTTCTTTATTTCAATAATACCTAAATAATAACTTGCATCATCTTTATAATCTGATAATCTTATTTTTTTTAAATAATTTTCAGCATTAATATAATTTTCTATTTTGTAATAAGAAAATCCTATTTTGTATAAAATATCATAGGTTGTCAATTTAGAAATATCAAGATATTTTATTGCTTTATTATAATCACCTTTGTCAAAAACATATTCACCATATGCTGCGGGTAATTGACTATACTTGGGGTCTTTATTGTCAAGGATAAATTTTTCTATTTCATCATGATCTTCTATTTTGTAAGTATAAACTTCTGAAAGAAATATATAAAAATCAGATTCTTCAATTAATAGAGAATTAGGAAATTTTTTTTTAAAGTTTTTAAATTCATTTAATGCAATTTCATAATTCTTATTTTTAAATATGCTTTTTGAATTATTGAATAAATTCACTTCATAATCCAAATTAAGTTTTTGAGCATTTAAATCAAATGATAAAAAAAATATAAGTAAATAACTAATTAGAATTAGATATGGTTTATACATAAGTCATCTTATAAATTAATTCTTTTAATAATATAGCTTCCTTATTATTATTTAATTTGATTCCTTTAGAAATTAAATCTATTTCTTTAAAATATTTAATTATTTTTTTTATATCACTCATGGAATACTTATTTGTTGCTTTCATATATGATTTAGCGGCAAAAGGATGTATTTTTAAAATTTGAGAGATACTTTGAGTTTCTTTGGGGCTGAAAGACTTAATAAAAAGTAATCTACTAAAAAAATTAAATAAGAATATAATAGTTTTCTGAATAGGATTATTTTTTGGGTTTGATTCAAAATAGGATACTATTTTAATTGCTTTATTAAGATCTTTGTTAATTAAAGAATCCTGTAATTCAAATAGATTATAATCTCTATTTATACCTACAAACATTTCAATATCTTTAGAATTTATTATCTGACTATCCTTTTTATTTAAGTAAACTTTTTGAAGTTCATTTACAATTTTATTAAGATTATTTCCAATATTTTCAATTAATAATATAATAGCCTTTTCATCGATTGAAAAATTATGTTCTTTTACTTCAGTTTTTATCCATTCTGAAAGTTGATTTTCATATACTTTGTTTTGTTTATCTTCAGTGTTTAACACCACACAACTTTCTATGATTTTTTTTGTTATTTTTTTTCTTTGATCTAAAACTTTATTTTTAAATGCAAAGATTAAAAAGGTTTGTTTTACAGGATTTGATAAATAATTAATAAAGTTTTCATATTCATTTTCTTTATTATTTTTAAAGAAAGATAAATTTTGAGATTCTTTAATGATAATTAATTGTTTATCAGACATCATTGGGAATCTTTTACATCTATTAATTATTGTATTAATGTCTGTGTCTTTTCCATAAATAATTTCCTGATCAAAAGATTTATGTTCTGCCTTTATAAAATTTTGAGTAAAATAGTTTGTTATTTTATCTATAAAATAGGATTCCTCTCCCATTAAAAAATATATATTAAAAAAAGTGTTGTTTTTTATGTCCTCTAATATTTTTTTGTAGGAGTATATCATAGATAGTTTATACTTAAATTTAATTAGATTTTAATAATAATATATTATTATTATTTTATTAAATTTTGATTATTCAAGGTTAAGATTATAAACAAATATATATTTTTGCATTATATGAAAGACTTTCTTGAAGAGCTAAAATGGAGAGGTATGATCCATGATTTAACTCCAGGCGTAGAGGATTTATTACAAAAAGAAATGACAGCAGGATATATAGGCTTTGATCCTACCGCTGATTCCCTTCATATTGGAAATATGCTTCAAGTTATGATATTGTCTATTTTTCAAAAATGCGGACATAAACCAATAGTTTTAATTGGAGGAGCAACTGGAATGGTTGGTGATCCATCAGGAAAATCGAAAGAAAGAAAGTTTTTAGATGAAGATTTGTTAATTTATAATCAAAAGAAAATTAAAAAACAATTTGAAATATTTTTAGACTTTGAAAAAACTAAAAATAAGGCCTTAATAGTAAATAACTTTGATTGGTTTAAAGATTTTAATGTTCTTAATTTTTTAAGATCAGTTGGAAAACATATATCTATTAATTATATGTTAGCAAAAGAATCTGTTAAAAACAGATTAGAATCTGGCATTTCATTTACAGAATTTTCTTATCAATTAATTCAAGGATATGATTTTTATTGGCTTTGGAAAAATAAAAAAGTAAAAATTCAAATGGGAGGATCTGATCAATGGGGTAATATTGTTTCAGGAACTGAGTTGATTAGAAGAAAAGGAAATGGGACAGCTTTTGGAATAACGACAAATCTATTAACTAAATCTGATGGTGGAAAATTTGGAAAAACTGAAGAAGGAAATATTTGGCTTGATCCAAAAAAAACTAGTCCATATAATTTTTATCAATTTTGGTTAAACATATCTGATGATGATGCATTGAACTATATTAAAATATTTTCTATGAAAGAAAGAACTTTTATTGAAGATTTAATTAAAAAAAGTAAAATCAATTCAGAATTGAGGCTTCTTCAAAATCATATTGCAGAAGAACTAACTAATTTGGTTCATTCAAAAGAAAGTTTAAATATTGCAAAAAAAACCTCAAAGATATTATTTGGAAAATCAACTTTTGATGATTTAAAATCACTAGATAAAATTGGATTAGAATCTATTTCCTCAGCTGTACCTAATATTTCAATATCAAAAAAATCATTTAAAAATTGTGGAATTATTGATTTGCTATCTACAACTACAGAAAATAAAATTTTTAATTCTAAATCTGAAATAAGAAGAATGATAAAAAGTGGAGGAGTAAGTATTAATAAAATAAAAGTTGATGAAAACTATACTTTAAATAATTTGGAGTTACTAGATGATAAATATTTGTTAATTCAAAAAGGAAAAAAAAAATATTATTTCATAATAACGAATTAATAAATTAATTTTAAATAAATATAAAAATCATGCAAAACAATAAATTACTTTCTTTAATAATTGTATTACTATTTAGTGTAACAATTCTTTTTTCATTTGCTTCAAGTATATTTTTTGTTGTTGAATCAACAGAAAGAGCTGTTATTTTTAGAAAATTTACTGGAGGTCTAGATAAGAAAAATATCATTATTCCAGGATTTAATTATAAAATGCCATGGAATGACATTTACAAATTTGACATTACTGACAATTTGGTTGAAGAAACTATCGATGTTTTAGATAAGAATGGTTTAAATATAAATGTTGATGTTACTATGAGTTTTCATCCAGTATATGATTCTATAGGTGAAATATATGAAACATTTCAAATGGATTATTTAAGAAGATTAGTTAGACCTGAATTTAGATCTACAGTACGTCAAGTTATGGGTAGGTATACGGCAGAAGAAATATATTCTACAAAGCGTTCAGCAGTTGAAACGCAAATTCAATCTGAAGCTAGTCTAGTTTTAATTAAACCAGGGAATAATATTGTTATGAAATCTCTTTTAATAAGATCTATTTCATTACCTGATCAAATTAAGAATGCAATTGAAAGTAAATTACAACAAGAACAAGAAGCTTTAGCTTATCAATTTAGACTTGATAAAGAAAAAAGTGAAGCTGAAAGAAAAAGAATTGCTGCAGAAGGTGAAGCAAAAGCTAATAAAATTATTAATAATAGTCTTACTCCTAATTTATTAAAAATGAGAGGTATTGAGGCAACAAGCAAGTTAGCTGAATCACCGAATTCAAAAGTTATTGTTATAGGAAGCGCAAAAGATGGACTTCCAATAATTCTTGGTAATAATTAGGTATAATTCATAAAACAAAATGGATAAATTTGCTAATCTTGAAATAAATGGGAAAAATTTAAAAATTCCATTGATAAAAGGTTCAGAAGATGAAATTGCTTTAGACATATCAAAATTAAGATCTGAAACAGGATTTATTACAATAGATAAGGGTTTTAAAAATACTGGATCTACTACAAGTAATATTACTTATTTAGATGGTGAAAAAGGTATATTGAGACATAGAGGGTATTCTATTGAAGAACTTGCATCTAAATCATCCTTTATTGAAGTATGTTATTTGTTAATCTATGGTGAATTACCATCCAAAGATGAATTGATTTATTTTGAAAATAATATAAGAATTCACACCTTAGTTCATGAAGATTTTAAAATTATTCTTGAGGGATATCCATCTAAAGCACATCCTATGGGTATTTTATCTTCATTAATTACTAGTTTGACCGCTTTCTACCCTGAATCATTAGATCCAAGCAGATCAAAAAATCTTGTAGATTTAAGTATTGTTAGAATACTTGGAAAATTTCCAACCTTTGCAGCTTGGTCATATAAAAGGAGAAAGGGTCATCCTATAATTTACCCAGACAATAGACTTGATTATTGTTCCAATTTCCTGAAAATGATGTTTAAACTTCCATCTGAAAATTATAGTATAAATCCAGTTGTTACAGATGCTTTAAATAAGTTACTTATTTTACATGCTGATCATGAACAAAACTGTTCAACTTCAACTGTTAGAATAGTAGGTTCTTCTCTTTCAAGTATATATGCATCAGTATCTGCTGGTATTAATGCATTATGGGGACCATTACATGGCGGTGCTAATCAAGCTGTTATTGAAATGTTAGAACAAATTTCAGCTGATAATAATAATATTGATAAATATATTAAAAAAGCTAAAGATAAAAATGATCCTTTTAGGTTAATGGGCTTTGGTCATAGAGTTTATAAAAACTTTGATCCAAGAGCAAAGATAATTAAGGTCGCTGCTGACAATGTAATGAATAAATTAGGTATTGATGATCCTATTTTGGATTTAGCCAAAAAATTAGAAGAAATAGCATTAAAAGATCAATACTTTATTGATAAGAAACTTTATCCAAATGTTGATTTTTATAGTGGTATTATCTACAGGGCAATAGGTTTTCCTCCAGAAATGTTTACAGTTATGTTTGCGTTAGGAAGATTACCTGGCTGGATTGCACAATGGAAAGAAATGAGAGAAAATAAAGAGCCTTTAGGAAGGCCTAGACAGATTTATACTGGTAATACATCTAGAAAATACACAGATATAGGTAAAAGATAATTTTATTAGAATTTTCTTTTTAAGATTTCTTTAAATAAAAATGCTTTTTTTAATGAATTTGAATCATTTAATTCATTAAATAGTTCATTCTCAAATTTTTCATTACTTTTTTCTATTATTTTATAACCATCTAGTCTTTCAATTCTTTTAGATAAATCTTTATCTGATTTTTTTTCTGTTTCTGTATCAACATCATTTTCTTCAATATTTT
>TARA_B100001175_G_scaffold158003_1_pt1 | contig 11224 bp, 8 predicted proteins | sample TARA_B100001175 | Tara Oceans TARA_B100001175
CAAATGGTTTGGAGATGATTGTTTCAACAGAGAAGGCGTTAAAGTATCCTAAACTGTTATCGGACTTTCAAAAACCAGGCACCGGGGTTTGGTCAATAGACTTAATTTCTGGAGAAACTGTTGACGAATTGAATGTTTCGAAAATGGAGGAGATCCAATCTTCTCAAGATGGTGCGACTTTGCACATAAAGGATCCCGTTGTATTTAAGACTGCGAATAATGGTACAGCCCTAGTTTATTGTAGCCATCCTTTTAATTGGTCTAGTTCCAATACAGGACTAGCTTTACGTACTGAAAATTCAGATAGTTTTGAATTATACACCCATGCCTTTATTGAGCGAGGTGCTTCATGGGATGTAGCATGTACCCGTGTCACTGATCGATTAGCAGTGCCTCGCCTAGGTTGTCTTAAAGATTTGCCGGGATTATCTCTCTATTTTTATGATGGGGCTGAGTGTCTGCGTTCACTTGATGAAAATGTAAAGGCGGTCAGCCGACCACGCGGTTTCTCTTGTGAAGAACTAGGAGGATTGGCTTGGGGTTGGGATTCTGAATTCCCCAAAATACAACGTTTATCGGTTGATTTTCCTTTGTTTGTTTCACCCAAAGGGACGGGTTGTAGTCGTTATGTTTCAACGTTAGTTACCAAGGGTGGAATCATGGCCAGTTGGCAGCAATCTCAGCCGGACTTGTCTCAACCGTTAGTTGGTAATTTTTTGGATGAAAAAAATTATAAAGGAATATTAACAATATAAAATTATTTTATTCAGAAATCTGTTTCATTCGATTATCATTTCACCAACTTTGTCAGATCAAACTTCATTCCTAGGAAGGCTACTGCGGAAAATTGTTCGTCGTTTGATTCGTCTGTATTATCCAGTCATTCATATAAGTAATCCTGATCGACTTCCGGATAAAGGGGCTACTCTTTATATTGCGAACCATTCAAACTCTCTGATTGATCCAGTAATAATAGGTATTACGTCTAATCGGCCTGTTCGTTTTCTAGCCAAGGCTCCACTCTTCAAAACTCCGGTGTTAGGTCGTGTGATGAAGGCTATAGGGATGATCCCTGCGTATAGAGGCCAAGATGACAAGTCATCCTCTTCGGTCAGGCGTAATGTCGAGTCGCTTAATGTTGCTGGAGAAAATTTAGCCAAAGGTTTGCCTATGGGTATTTTTCCAGAAGGTAAAAGTCATGATTTGGTGCACATGGAGCAAGTGAAAACTGGAGCTGCTAGAATTGCTCAGCGGGCAGTTGAATTAACTGATGGGGTTGCGCCTGTATGGATTGTCCCATTAGGGTTGAATTTCGAAGATAAGTCTCGTTTTCGTAGTCGACTTTGGGTTTCAGTTGCGGAACCGGTTGATGCAGCTGTTTGGTTTAAAGAACATAAAGGAAATGAAAAGCAGGCAATGCGAGAACTTACGAATATTCTCGATGAGCGGCTTAAGTCAGTGATGATTCATTTGGATGACGCTCGATGGGAACCTTTACTTAATGATCTTGAATGGTTAGCGCCTGCTTACAAATACAAAGAAAAAATTGCAATTGTTTCTCGTGTTCAGAGGCGAAAGAGTATTGCAGATGCCATTAATTACTTTGAGTCCAAGGATCCCCTTCGAGCAGAATCAATAACTAATAAAGTGGCAGCCCATCAAAAGGCACTCGAACAGTTGGGGGTTCGAATTAAATCACCTTTGCTGAAATATTCGGGAATCGCTTTAGCCTTCCACCAGATACTTAAAATATTGCGCGTACTTTTAGGGTTGCCGGCTATTATTGGAAGTTTGCTGCATTTGATTCCCTTTCTCTTGGTTCGAATAATTAGCCCTAAATTTCAACTTCCAGGCAAGGCGACCGTTTCATTTTACAGGTTAATTATTGGACTGCCGTTTTATAGTTGCTGGTATGTGACAGTATGGTTGCTATTGAATCATTATTACGACTATAAAATAGCTATGGTCGTTGTATTGATGCCATTTCTAGGTATTTATTCATTTCATTATTGGCTGAACGCGGCTGAAGTTTTCCGATCTTTAAGAGAGGAAACAAAACTTATTTTTAATGCTAAACGACTGAATAAACTCCGTGATGAAAACAGAGAAATAAAAAAGGAAATCCAGAAGTTAGGAGATGAATATCGAGAAACCTTTCCTGAAAAGTTTACTCTTTAATTTTCAGGAGTGCTTCGTCCCTCTCTTTTATATTTTTCCAAAAGCAAAGTTAGCCGCTTAACTACATTTGGATAGTTAGCATAGAGGTTGTTTTTTTCTCCAATATCATTTTTCAAATTATATAACTGACCTTTGATACCATTTTTTTTTGGCTTCACAGTAGATGGTTTTGAAAAGCCTCCACTACCGAGTCCTGGAATTAGTTTCCATTGACCTTGTCGAATGGCTAAATATCGGCGGGATGATTGGTGGACGGTTGCTTCTCGGATAGGTTTGATTTTTTCACCCAGTAGTGCTGGCAATAAATTATAGCTGTCTTCTCCGGCGTTGGCAGGAAGCTTTTGTCCTGTTAAAGCGGCAACGGTGGAAATCATATCGGTATGGCAAATAATTTGAGATGACTCACTGTTAGGAGGTACGTTATCTGGCCAACGTGCGATAAATGGCATGCGATGTCCACCCTCCCAAGCATCTCCTTTCATCCCTCGAAGAGGGCCAACACTACTGTGTCTGTATTTTTCTGTATCCTGAGGATACCAGACAGGGCCGTTATCGCTCGTAAATATAAAAAGCGTATTATTGGCGCTTTTAGTTTTATCAAGTGCAGCTAGTAAACTTCCAACGACATCATCGACCATTATGACAAAGTCTCCATAATCTTTAACAGATGATTTTCCTTCAAAACGTTTTGTTGGAAGCCAAGGGGTGTGAGGTGCTGGTAGGGCAGTATAAAGGAAAAATGGTTTTTCTGATTTTGTCGCATTCTCTATGAATTCTACTGATTTATCTCGAATGATGGGAAGAACATCAATGTGTTTGTAACCTGGAGCAATGCCACCGCCACGCCAAAAGGCTCCCTGAATACGGGTCCATCCTGGTGTGTTATTATCACCAATTTTTTCGCTTGGAGGAGAGACCGGTCTGTCATTTTTGATCCAGTAATAAGGAGGGATGTCTAGTGAAGCTGGGATGCCGTAAAAGATCTCAAATCCATGATCGAAAGGTCCTCCGCTAAGCTGTTGATTTGCTTTGGGGTTTTTTTCATTTTCTACCCCAAGATGCCATTTGCCGATCATTGCCGTTTTATATCCAGCATTTTTTAGTACTGAAGGAAGAGTGAGGCTGTTAGGCTCAAGCAGAGGGCCGCCGCGGCTTGACTTCATTCGAAAGGGGTATCGGCCTGTCATTAATCCGTAGCGTGTAGGTATGCATACTGATGCTGGAGAATGTGCGTCTGTGAATCGCCGCCCTTCCTTAGCCAAACGAGCTAAGTGGGGAGTATTGATTTTAGACTTTGAATTATAAGATTGCAGATCGCCATATCCCATGTCGTCTGCCATTAGAAGAATAATATTGGGATTCTTTTTACTAGATGCTGAACTGTTGGCGATTGGCCAAATGATCAATACTGCACAGATTAATGTTGATAGTGTTAACGATTTCATTTTTTTGTTTTTATCTTTGGATCGTAACTAAATTTTGGATTTTCTTTTTTAGTAATTTTTTATAGTCCCGCAAGGACGATTGTTTGGAGAAGTTCAATAAAACAAATACTCTGCTACAAAGTATGGCACATCAAGCCTCTCTTGGTTTGGAATTTGTAACTATTCTTTTAGGACAGGGAAAAGTGCCAATAATCTTTTATCGAATGTATTTGGGTGGCCTTCATTAGTTTGCTTAACACCGGGTGTCGAACGACCATTTTTGATAGCTTTTGCCAATTCATTAACGAGTTCGAGAACAAGTTTAGGATGCTTGGCTTGTAGGTTGTTTTTCTCAGCTGGGTCTTCGTTCAAATTATATAGCTGGACTAAAGGGAGTTTAGTGTTTTTCTTTGCAGTGTTTGGTCTGGGGGCACTCCAGCCACCCGAACCAGGGCAGAGAGAGAGTTTCCAGTTGCCGCGGCGAATTGCGAATGAACCGTTAATCGAATGATGGATGGTGAATGGTCTTATTGAGTGGTTCGTTTTGCCAAGCAAAGCTGGGAGAAATGAAAAAGAATCCTCAGCTGCATTATTTGGCAATGATTTCTTGGTTGCTATTATTTCTTTCAGAGTTGCAAATAGATCTGTGGTACAGATTGTTTGATTTGAAACTGTGCCTGCTGAAATCTTGGCTGGCCAGCGAACAAGAAATGGGGTTCGGTGTCCCCCCTCAAAAATATCAGCCTTGTGCCCTCGCCAATTGGCGTTTGGTTTGTGCCCTTGCTTGATTAAGCTAGGTATTTTTGCTTGGGGAGAACAACCGTTATCGGCGGTAAATATGATCATGGTATTTTCTGCCAGATTGTTTCGGTCGACAGCTTTTAATACTTCGCCTACGACCCAATCGGTTTCCATAAGGAAATCACCATAAGAGCCCATGCCAGACTTTCCTTGCCAAATTTTGGCAGGGACAATTGGTGTGTGTGGGCTAGTTAATGGCAGATAAAGGAAGAAAGGTTTGTTTTTTACTTTGGACCGAGCATCGATGAATTTATTAGTTTCTCTTGCAAAGTCACGCAGACAGTTAATAGCCTCAAAATTTTCTCCACTGGGTCCAGGACGGTGAAATGCCTTGGTCACTGTCGCCCACTCTGTTGCCTTGTCATTTTTCAAGTAGACATATGGAAACATGTCAAGGGATGCTGGGATAATAAATGATTCGTTAAAACCAATCGACAATGGGCCACCTTTGACTTTTTTGCTATAGTCAATCTGCCATCCGTCTCCTTTTGTTGGTCCGAATTTGGCCTGTTTCTTTTCGCCATTCGGAAGCATCTCCCAACCAAGGCCAAGGTGCCACTTGCCAATCACTGCTGTATGATAGCCACTTTGTTGAAGGAATTTTGGAACTGTCAGTCGGTTTTCGGGAATTAACGGCTCAGATAATCCCCAAAGCACGCCACTTTTTAGCTTAGTTCGCCAATTATATCTACCGGTGACTATTCCATATCTAGTTGGGGTGCAAACAGACGAGGTTGTGTGTGAGTCAGTAAATCGCATACCTTCCATGGCTAGTCGATCGCAGTGAGGTGTAGGAGCTTTTCCTCCAGCATGAGAAAGATCTCCGTATCCGAGGTCGTCTGCCAAAATATAAATAACATTTGGTGAATTATTCGCCAAAGCTTGGCTTAGGCCGTAAATCAATAAGAGGGCAGCTACTAACGATTTGCAAAATGGCATACACATTTTTAACTCACTGTTGAATTGTGTTCAATCTGTGAGTGGTATTGTTTTAGTTGCTGGTTGACCTTATTTCATGAATTAGGAATTGTATTTGAACAGTTCGTTTAATTATCGACTAATTAGTGCAAAATGAAGATCCATATAAATGGAAATATCCTAATCTTAATTAATTTCTAAGTATATGCATATACACGTAATTCAACATGTCCCCTTTGAAGGAGTTGGCTGTATGGAGTCTTGGTTTAGTTCAAAGGAAGCAAAAGTAACATACACTAAATTTTATGAATCATTTCAGTTGCCTAATATTAAGGCTATAGATTTGTTAATTATTATGGGTGGGCCGATGAATGTTAGTGATGATGCGTCTTATCCTTGGTTATTAGAAGAAAAGGTTTTCATCCGGAAAGTTATGCTAACCGAAGTTCCTGTTCTTGGTATATGCCTTGGAGCGCAGTTAATTGCAAATGCATTAGGCTCTCGCATCTTTACAAATAAATATAAGGAAATTGGATGGTTTCCAATTGAGTTAGTGAATGAGAACTGTGAACTTTTACCGTTTCCAAAAAGGTTTCCGGCATTTCATTGGCATGAAGACACATTTGATCTGCCTAAAGGTGCCACCTGCTTGATGAGAAGTGAAGGATGTGAAAACCAAGGTTTTATTATTGGTAAAAATGTCGTTGGTCTACAGTTTCATTTAGAAATTACAGCAGAGGAGGTTGAACTAATGTTTGAAAATTGTGAAAACGATTTAATTGATGATCTATATGTACAATCCCCTTCAAAAATCCGAGAGCTTACTGAAGATTACGCAGATCTTTCAAATGTCATTCTTATTGACACTCTTGATTATTTGACAAGCTAACTTGGCCAACAGGCAAAATCGGTATATTATTTTTTCTTCACTATAAGTTTTAAAAATGCACCCAATTAGATCAAATTTATTATGGCTTACTGCAGTCTTGCTTGGCTGCAGTAAGGTTTTAACGCTTATCCAAGCTGAAGATACTAAAACTCTCAATGATAGTTTTGTTAGTATCTTTGATGGTAAGTCTTTAAACGGGTGGGAGGCGACTCCTTCTGAAAGCGCACAGGCTTGGGAAGTTAAAAATGGTCATATTGTTGGTAATGGTGACAAGGGGCGCGGCTACTTAACATACAATAAGAACAAAGACATTGCTGATCTGGAGTTGAAGTTTAGTTACCGTTTTCCTGGTAAAGGTAATAGCGGGGTAAGTATACGCGCTATTCCAGATAAAACCGGTCGGCGGGATTTTCAGAGTTATCATGCTGACATTGGGCATGTTGGAATTGGCAAACAAGTTTTAGGTGCGTGGGACTTTCATACACCTGGTCGACGTGAGCACCGTTGTTTTTTAGGGGATAGTTTGGTGATTGGCAAAGATGATGAGCCCACGATCACACCAATAAAGAGTGGGTTAGATGTTTCAGAAATAAAAAAAAGTAGATGGAATGATGTTCATGTTATTGCCAAGGAAAATGTATTTAGATTTTATATTAACGGCAAACTTGCATCGGAATTTACTGAGCATCTACCAAAGCCTAAGAGATTGAAAAGTGGAATGATTCAACTTCAACTGCATGACCCAGGCATGGTGGTGCAATTCAAAAATATCAAGTTAAAGGTGCTGAAGTAATCTGAATTATATAAGTGATGGGAGTTTGTTGTTATTTCAAATCTAGAGCCCTGACTTCGGTTCCCTCTACAGGGAATAAATGATAAAAAAATGAAATCCTCTTATTGTTAAAGGGCAGTGATGAAATCGAACCGAAACATTAAGTCTATTTTATTTATTCTCTTTCTCTCATTGTTTTGTTTGGAACTTGGGAAGGCGGAGGAGCGTCCCAATATAGTTTTTATCTTTGCTGATGATTGGGGGTGGGGTGATTTGAGCTGCCACGGTCATCCTTATGTAAAGACTCCAAATATCGACCGTTTGGCTAAAGAGGGAACAGATTTTCATAGATTCACTGTTGCCAGTGGAGTTTGTTCGCCAAGTCGTACGGCCGTGATGACCGGTCATTTTCCCGCCCGCTACAACATTGACGGTCATTTTGCATGGGTTCCCAGCAATGCCCGTCGAAATATGCCTGATTGGCTTGACCCCAAGGCACCATTGCTGCCGAGGCAACTCCAGCTCGCTGGTTATCGTACCGCCCACTTCGGGAAATGGCACTTGGCTAATAACATGATTTCCGACTCTCCGCTTCCTAGTGAATATGGCTATGATGCCTATGGGGCCTTCAATTGTGCTGGTGAGCAGATGCCGGTGCACGAGGATTCAAAGTACACGGTTGATTTTATTGAGAAATGTCAGCGAGAGGGTAAGCCCTTCTTCATTAATATGTGGATTCATGAACCACACACACCCTTTCATACTCTGCCGAAATACCGTTGGCGTTTTCGCGATCTTGATAAACCGGATAACATTTATGCGTCTGTTTTATCTCATGCAGACGACCGCATTGGTGAAGTGCTAGATGCATTAGATCGACTAAAGCTCACCGACGATACACTTGTCATCTTCAGCTCTGACAACGGCCCCGCCCGTGCTAGTCGTCCTACTAAACTTGAGTTGATGCACGACACTGCTACGGGCTCTGGCTACGCTATTGGTGCAGCCAAAGGTGTCACGGGAGGTCGTAAAGGTTACAAAGCAACTCTTTTTGAAGGGGGTGTCGGTGTGCCTTTCATCGCCCGTTGGCCAGGCAAAATCTCTGCTAACAAGGTGGACAATCAGTCCATATTTTCCGCTGTGGATCTGTTTCCTACATTTTGTGAGCTGGCTTCTGCGCCGATTCCTAAGGGTTATCGTTCTGACGGAATCAGCCAGGTTCACACTCTCAAGGGAAAGGGAAGACCTATTCGTGAAAAGCCGTTATTTTGGAAAATGCGAGCCGCTTGGCCAAGCCAAAAAAACCGTCCTTATCACTGGGTTTCCTATGCTGTCGTTCATCAAAGTTGGAAGATGTTGACTAATAGTGATTTTGGATACGTTGAGCTCTACGACATAAAAGCCGATCCTCTTGAGAAAAAAGAAATCTCTAATCTAAATCCTGACATTACCAAAAAACTTCTTAAACTAATTGCAGACTGGAAAGTCTCACTACCCGAAACCCCCACTGGAAACGTCTTCTCAAAAGAGCGTAATAGTCCTGCAAAAAATACAAAGTTAAATTGATGCAAATTCTTAAATCACTAGTTTTCTTTGCCTGTAGTTGTTTGGTTTTTCCGACGCCAGTAAATAGTGCTGAAAGGCCTAATATATTGTTTATTGCGGTTGATGACTTGAATGACTGGATCGGTTGTCTGAATGGGCATCCTCAGGCCAAGACGCCAAATATAGACCGCTTGGCCAAGCGCGGTGTATTATTCACCAACGCTCATTGTGCGGCACCAGCTTGCAATCCTTCGAGGGCAGCAGTCTTCAGTGGGTTAATGCCAGAAAAGACAGGCGTGTGGTCTAATGATAGCCAAAAGATTGAAAAAGCGTCGCCCAAAACTATTTTATTGCCTCATTTTTTTCGTAGTGAAGGCTATCAAACGATTGGAACAGGAAAGTTGTTGCACGGTAAGACTACGGGTTTTTTTGAGGAATCTTACAACGTAAATCAACGTTGGAGTCCGTTTCCTAAAAATGCGGTGCGCTACACGAAGGTCGAGTTGACAAGCAAGGGAACGAATAATCCTAGGCATTTGATGAAGGATAGTCTTGGGCGCCAAGTAGTTTTACCTATCAACAGGATGCCCTCTGATAGGAAGCCCAATAAGCCAGATGGTGAGTCCTTCGACTGGGGTGGGTTTGATGTACCTGATAGTGACTTTGGTGATACTCAGATAACATCATGGGCCATGGAAAAGCTTCAAGGAGGATTAGGAGATAAAAAGCCATTCTTCTTGGGAGTGGGTTATTACCGCCCTCATATTCCACTTTTTGCGCCACAGAAATATTTTAATCGATTTAAGGGAGCCCCTGGTAAGCTGCCATTTGTTGTTACCGATGACTTAAAAGACGTTGGGCCAATAGCAAGTAAGTGGGCGCGTGACCCTGTTACTGCTGGGAGTCATGAGACAGTTTTAAAGCATAGGCAATGGCGTGCAGCCGTTGAGGCGTATCTTGCTTGTACCACCTATGTTGATTACGAAATAGGTCGCCTGCTTAATGCTCTAGATAAAAGTAATGCAGCAGATGATACATGGATTTTCCTTTGGAGTGACCATGGATGGCATCTTGGTGAAAAAGAGCACTGGGGCAAGTGGACCGGATGGGAGCGTTCAACTAAGGTGCCGCTTATTGTTGTGCCACCTAAGCGCTTAGCCAAACAATTTGCGCCCGCTGGTTCACGTTGCGATCAGCCTGTTGGGCTTATAGATCTCTTTCCCACGCTCTCAAATGTCTGTGGCTTAAGTTCACCTGAGAATCTCGATGGGAAATCACTTCTTCCGCTTTTGCATGATCCTGCTAAGCAAACTGGCCGGGTGATAATCACGACTTTTGGCAAGGGTAATTTCTCGTTGCGAAACATAAGATGGCGTTATCTTAGTTATGCCAACGGAGAGGAGGAACTTTATGATCTTAAAAATGATCCAAATGAGTGGGCCAACCTGTCAGGAGATCCGAGATTTACCAAAGTTAAGAAGCGCTTGGCTTCAATGATTAAATGACTTGGGAGGTTAGCTAAAACCCAGCACCCTTAGTCTTAGTTTCGATGCGGCAAAGGTACATGTCCGAGGTAAGGTATAGAGTCGAACCGTCATTGCCCCAAGCGACGTTGGCAATGCTTTCTCCAGTGACCAATCGCCCAAGCAGCTCTCCTTTGGGTGAAAGAATTATCACCCCGCCTGCGCCGGTGGCAAAAACGTTGCCTTTGTTGTCAACTTTTAGACCGTCACCTCCGCTGCGCGGAACACGATCATCTTTTGAAGAATCAAAAAATACTTTTGGATCACCAAGATTGCCATCCTTCTTGACAGGAAAAGATCGCCAAACGGGATCGCGCCCATCGCTGTTAGCAACGTAAAGCAGATTGTGGTCAGGAGAAAAACCAATTCCGTTTGGACGCGATATGTCCTTGTATTGCAATGTCACTGTGCCGTCTTTTTCCAATCGATAGACTCCACAAAAATTTATCTCACGCATAGGATCGTTGGCGCGCTGAGGTAGGCCGTAAATGGGATCTGTAAAATAGATGTCACCATTCTTTCGTATGGCTAAATCGTTCGGGCTATTGAGCCTTTTTCCATTCCAACGATCGGCTAGAGTGACTTTACCTCCTCCTTTGGTCACAACAGATATGCGTCGATCACCATGCTCGCATAGAACTAGCCTTCCCATTGAGTCAAGTGCGAGCCCATTACTTCCGGGTTCCCTTCCATAATCGGCAACACCAGTGTAGCCAGCCGGTTTCATAAACTTCGAGGCTCCCAATCCTTCCTGCCACTTCATTACGACATTATTCGGTATGTCCGAGAATAGGACGAATCCACCATATTTATTGTTTTCCTCGGGCACCCAAACTGGGCCTTCCGACCACTCGAACCCACCGCAGAGCACTTCGATTTTGGCATCTTCAGAAATTAGTTGATTAATCTTAGTTTCAAAACGATCTATTCGGCCGATGTGTGCGAAGTTGGTTGTGTTTTGTCCAAAGCTTGCCGCTTTTAGAGCAACAAGCAAAGTTGCTGTGATTAGATATTTCATTTAATTAATTTTTTATTTTAAAGCGCTGTAACCCATAAGTTTGAAATTTCCCGCCAATTGGGAATTTCCAGGGTTGATTTGACACAACAGTATGCCAATAAACTTCTCTTTTGGATCAACCCAAAATGATGTGTAGAAGTAGCCTCCTCCGTTGAA
>TARA_B100001175_G_scaffold317908_1_pt1 | contig 11204 bp, 10 predicted proteins | sample TARA_B100001175 | Tara Oceans TARA_B100001175
TTAGTAGCTCCACCGACTCCTTCTTTGGCTAAGTTAGTAGCTCCACCAACAGTTTCTTCAATTAATCCAGTAGCAGAAGCACCGTCCTTTCCTAAACCATATGTTCCATTACCACCATTACCTCCACAATTGGTACATACTCCATCGTTTGGACATTGTGGACAAAATGAAGGTACAAATTGTGTTTTTAACATATGATCATTACTTACAATTCCATTTTGATTGAAAGCATTTCCTTTACCCATGGTATTAAAGTACCAAAACCATTTGCAAGAAATATCATCACCGCAAAAAGATGGTAATTGTCCAGTTGGCATATTTACATTATTTACATTATTTGTAGTGTTTGCATTATTTTGAGAACCACCAGAAGAAGTTGGTGCTGGTGTAGAAGATGAACTATTCCAAGTATTTCCATTTGTAGATTCAACAGCATCAGATGGTGCCAAAGGACCATTTTCATCAAAACTATAACAATTTAATATTTTATAAGAATTATTAGAAGAATTTCCTACAATTAAACAAATTGATGTATTTGTTCCAATAGCACATACTATTACCATGCCATTATTTCCATCATCAATTGTCATAGATGTCATAGAAGATAATGATTCAATTTGTTCTTTTGGACCAGCATTTCCTGGAACAATTGCACCAGATGATCTATCATACACATCATAACCCACACCATTTGAATGTGTTATCAAAACATACCCATTTTTAATATCATAACGTACAAATGGAGTAGCTTGGAATATTTGATCACTATTACTACCACTCATATAATTTGGATCATAAATTAGAGAACCATTATTCATATCAGAATTACTTCTTTCTGGACTTGAATTATATTTTGGTACATTTTCACTAGAATAATTATAATTCTTAGGTGTTCCAACAATTCCATCTGGAGATAATGCATAAGATACTACATTTGCACCAGTTTCTGGATAACTTGTTTTATCTATATCCATAATATGAATAAATGTGTTTGAGTTCATCGCAATATAAAATACTTGATATGTATCAGTTGTTTCACAACGCGTAGTATATGAAAATTGACTAATAGTTGGTACTAAACTACTATTTTGACTTTCTACAGTATTATATGGCAATACTGAACCATCTTCCTTATATTGTGTTCTATATAAATTAGTATTAATAGCATCACGTGTACTTACATAAATGTTTGTAATAGTAGTTCCATAATTATCCATACAATCGGTATTTCCAGAAATAGTATTTCCCTTATTACAAGCTAAACCATCTATTTCTAATAAATTACCATTAACATTATCAACATAAATGTTATCATACAAAGAAATTACTTTACGACCATCGTTAGCACTATATTGAGGTATGTATATGGTATTTCCATAATTTGTTGCATTAGATTGATTAAAATTAACAAAAGATTCTTTATACATCATACTTTTGATTGTATTTCCCATTAGTATCGACAATATTAACACAGCCAATAATATCAAAAATAGGATTAAAGGTGTTATCTTTAACTTCATCGGTATAATGTATATTTCGAAAATATATTTATATAAACTGTCTCATTTATATAAAGTTTTATATAACTCCTAAAATATTTATAGCTCCGAAAAATTTAAATTATTTTTGGCTTGAGTTAAAAGATCTGAACTACTCAATATATCTGAACCAGAAGTAGTAGACGTAGGAACTTCATTTAATACTGGTAAAGGAGTTCTTGATGGAAGAGGTGTTGGGTTTGATAATTCAGAAACAATTGCAGGTGTTGGTGTAGCATCTTCAGAAGTTTCTGATGTCATGGCTTCAAATGCTCTTGGAGAGAATTTAAAGTATAATCCAATACCCAAAGAAAGAACTAATATTGCGACTAAAATCAACAAATATTTGTTAGAAGACTTCATTACTTAAATATATATACTTAAATAGATTTAATTCGTTCAGTATTTATAGACTTTCTTGTTTGAAATAATATAATTGATTATTTATGTTACATGGAAAATATGATAAATATATACTTTTAACAATATGACCTAAAAATGGTTTTTGAGTACCATAAAATTTCCATTTTCCTTTAAAATTGGATTTTTCTGAATTTATTGTTATTGTTGCTTCTTCACTTGGAATATATCCTTTTGAAAATATGTTTTGATTTCCACAATAATATATACCATTAAACCCTAAACAACGACCTTTATAGTTTTCAGGAATATTTATCTTAAATTTCATTATATCTATATCATAATCAAAATCTGTATTACGAATTGTAGTAAAAAATGAAATAAATAAATCCTTATTAAAAGTCAAAGTTCTTGAAATATTATTCTTTGAATCTTCATAATATATAGTATTTCCTAAACCTTCTTCACTTTTCAAAAAATCTGCCATTTCATTTTGTGTTGAATATTTTCTGTTTTCTAAATTAAAACTTTTTAAAAACAATTCCATGTATTTTTGTAATCGTTCTTCTTTTAATAAAGCTAATCTCCTTGCTGCTTCTATTCTTCGTCTTTCTGCTTCTTGTTTTCGTCTTTCTGCTTCTTGTGCTTCACGAATACGTCTTAATCTTTCTTGTTGTTCTCTACGACGACGTTGTAACATACGTTGATATGCTGCCGCTGCTGCTCTTGCTGCTGCCGCTCTTGCCTGTGCTTGTTGTTGTTGACGTCTACGACGACGTCTACAACCTCTTCCACAACCTCTCCAACCTTCAATTGAATCATCTATATGTTCATCATCATAATCATCGTTATCTTCATAATCAATATATTCATCTATATTTTTAGTATTATAATCTCGTATAAAAATATAAAATATATACAAATTTCCTATTACAAATAATATCCAAAACAAAATTATTAAATATTGAAGCTTCATTTATTAATCAAATCTATATAATTCTACATAGATAGTATTCATAACTATGAAAAATTGATTAAAAATATTTTATTCAATAAATATATTATTAAAAATAGTCATTTCTCTTAAATGTCACATTTACAATTATACAAAAGTTTGGAAAATAATTTTGAAATAGGAATCGATGAAGCTGGACGAGGGCCTATGTTTGGAAGATTATATGTTGCAGCGGTTGTATTACCTAAAGATGGTACATTCTTCCATAAAGATATTAAAGATAGTAAAAAAATTAAATCTGTCAAGAAAATGAAAGAGTGTTTTGAATATATTACACAAAACTCTCTATATTATGCAATTCATTATATCGAACATGATGTTATAGATAAAATAAATATTCGTCAAGCTGTATTTCAGGGGATGCATGAATGTATTAAACAAATATATGACCAAATTGAAACTCCCGAAAAGATTCATTTACTTGTTGATGGAAACGATTTTAAACCATATATAATATACGATGAAAAACTACAATATTTTAAAACTTTATCTTATGATACAGTTGAAGGTGGAGACAATACATATATGTCAATCTCAGCAGCATCTATTTTAGCAAAATATTCTAGAGATCAATATATTATTGAATTGTGTGAAAAATATACAGATTTAAAATCAAAATATAGTATCCATACTAATATGGGATATGGTACTCAGAAACACTTAGAAGGTATAAACACTCATGGAATTTCACAATGGCATAGAACTACTTATGGTTCTTGTAAAGGAAAAGCTCTACATATTGTGTATTCTACAAACTCTTAGTTTATTTCCTCTTCTTTCTTACTTTCTGAACCTTCTGTTAATTTTGAAATCAATTCTCCTATTTTACTAATACCTTGTCCGATTATTGCTCCAAAAGTTGAATAAATAGCATATGCTAAAGATACTAATATAGTAATTGTTATTAATATCATATAATAACGTAAATTAGTAAATAAAACAAACAAAAATATTATTACTACCAAAGCATAATTAAAACGTTTTTTTGTTATTTCATTTGTCCATATTTTTCTATTAAAATAAATAAATAATAAAAATAATACACCTGCAAATATCATAGGAAACACCGCAAATAAATTAACTTTTTTGAAATTACTCAATTGATCTTTTTTATCAAATTCTGGATAAGCTCTTATTGAAAATAACATAATCAAAAAAAATACTCCAAAACCCAAGACACCTGTACCCATTAGTTTAAATTTGTCTAAATTAAAATTTTTTCCTATATTTATCTTCATTTTTAGTTATTGAATCTATATACATAATGATAGAACTTTTATTTCAAAACCTTATTGATCTTTCATCAAAATATGTTTTAGAGATTTTTATATATTTTGTTGTATTGTCATAAACACTATATCCTATTAAAAACTCATTGGTGTTTTTCATATATACCAACCCTAAACTATATTCCACTTTTTCACCTTCAAAAGTAAAATATGGATTATAAGATTTCAAATTATATGTTTCTGCATCTAATACAATCATTATATGATAATAATATCTACGCTCTTCATAACTTACACTATGACACAATAACCATATTTCATTATCTATAAGTAATCCATTCGTTGAACCTCTCAAATTTTCGAAAAAACGTGGAACATTTTCAAATAAATTTGTTGTTATAAAATTTCCATCAATTATATTACCTATACGAAGAGGACTCCAACCATATATCATTTTTATTTGTTCTGTATTTTTATTAGGTAACAATACCCAATTTTTTTCAACCATTTTCTGATTATCTATTTTCAATAAATCATAAGAAACTTTATGACTATTTTGATCTATATTACCCATTTCAACAACCATATTTCCGTTATTTAATCCACGATTACCATTATAATACAAAGAATCGCCTATTTTAAATAATCGCACATCTTCTATTCCAACATAATTATTATCTATAGATTTATCATGTTGTAATTCTACTATTTTCTTCACTTTCCACTTGCCTTCTACTAATTCTATATAACCCATGCGATTTATTGTAATAATTTTGTCTTTATTTAAATAATTTCCATTTTCATCTATTTTATAATTTACATATCTTACATTTACAATCAATTCATTATTATCATATATTAACGATGGTGTACTTGATACAAATTCATTATCAGAATTTATATCTCCGATATAAGGTTGTATTAAAGAATTTAATATATTTCTTAAATCATCTTCTAATATATCATATTGTTTGATTTGATTTGTATAAAATTTATAATTACCCATGACACTATGTAATATACTATGATCTGTAGTATTTTTCATAACATTCATTAATACTTCTAACATATTATATTTTTTATAATTTACATAAAATCCTAAAATTGATAACTCGTAATCCAACTTATAATTATAAACATCATTATGTAAAAATAATAAATTAGGATTTGCTGGATATTTTGATCTTATGTCATCTGCCATAATATAAAAACTGTATGCCAAAGCATTTTTACCCAACATCCTATAATGTTTTATTATTTCGTAAATGTTTTCAATACGTTCATTACATGTATTTAAGGCTTCTAACCAACTATTTATTGCTTCTACAGGTTTATTTATAGACATGTAACACAAACCCATATAATAATAACTATTCCATATTTCATCTCTCCAACCACCCAATTCGACACGTTTTTTGTAAGTTTCTATTGCGTTTTCGGGTTGTCCTGCATCTTTATAACTATTTCCCAAATAAAATGTATATCTATCATTATTTGGCATATCAACAAGACCTTGTTTTAATAACCTTATATCACGCTCAAATTTATCAGTCTTTGCTCCACCATCTCCTATATCATGTATACGTATAAATTCATAATCTAATGTTTCAACAATACTATTAGGAGGACTATTCAAATATTCATGTGTTACACCCCAATATGAAAACTTTTTATTATTACGTACAATACGTGTATTTTTATAATAAAATCCTGAATTTCCTTGAAATATATTATATGCATCTGCTTTTAAATTTTCTTTGAATTTCTTTGGATCATTTAAAGCCAAACCTTCCAACACCATATCAGCATCTAATAATAATATATAATCGTATTCTGTATATTCACGACAAGCATTTAAAGAATAACTACGATTAAATCCGAAATCATGAAACTCTTTATATATTATATTACCTGATATACCTTTTTCATCAAAATATTTTTTTATTAATTCTACACTATTATCACTACTTCCTGTATCACAAATACAATAACCATCTATTATATTACATACTGAATCCAGTAATCTTGTGATTATTTTACTTTCATTTTTAATAATCATATTAAGACACAATTTAGGCATTTTCACAAACAAATATACTATAACTAATTGATTTGTTTTTGATATATTTTAAATACAAATATAATTTTTATGGTATTATTCTATATATATATTTAAATTAATAAATGTCTTTCACAAGATTTCACGATGATCCAGCCAGAATTGTTAAACAAAATCAAATTAGTACATATTCAGAAAGGTATTATTTAAATACACCAGGACAAGGTGTTAATTTACCTTTTGAAGAAGATCCACATTTACGATTACAAAGTTGGGGAGCAAATTTAACAACTAATAATCTTAATTTAGAAAGTGATTTACGAGGATTAACACGCAAATTTACTAAAGATCTTCCGCAAAAAAATAATTATAAAGAACATAAGGTAAATACACAGCCATATATGTATAGAAATGCTAATCCTTTTGTGGAAGAAAGTCGTGCTTCACATCCCGCTTGGATATACAAGGATTTAGAACAAACCCGTTGGGAATATCCAATTATTAATCCACAAGCAAATCTTGAAAAACAATTTTATTCAAATGTTCAAACACGTATTTTAGAAAAAGATACATTTATTCCTGGGGTGTATAACAAAACAAATTATTCATTTTAAATAATTACAGTTTTTTCAATATTTTATTATAATCTTACAAATATATTATAATAGAAGTATATAAACATGGAAGTTGCCATACCTTTAGTTGCTCTTGGAGGTCTTTACATAGTATCTAATCAAAATAGAAATAGAGAAAATTTCCAACAATCATACGAAGGAAACCTACCAAATGTTAATATTCCAAACAAAAATTACAATCAAAATACAGGTGAATTTAACGCAAAAAATGATCTTACATCAAAATTATCTACGGTTAATACCTATGACGGTAATAGCGTATATACTGATAAATATTTTAATAAAGATTTACCCAAAACTATGGTTAATACAACCGCGACACAAAATAGCTCAGCTTTTACAGGAGAAACACCAAATCCACAAACCGGACAATATCGCTCCATTAATGGAGAAAATGTCAGTGCTGATTATTTTCAACACAATAATATGCAACCTTTCTTTGGTAGTCATATTCGCACTATGAGAACAGATGCTAATAGTTGGGAAAGTATATTAGATAATTATTCGGGAGCTGGCTCACAAAGTATTCAAAAAACTGAACGCGCTCCTCTTTTTACACCTCAAGAAAATATGCAATTTGCACATGGAGCACCCAATATGACTGATTTCTTTCAATCACGTGTTAATCCTTCACAAAAAATGGCAAATGTTAAACCATTTGCTGATCAAAAAGTTGGACCTGGTATAGGTGCTGGATATACCACAGAAGGTAAAGATGGATACAATTCGGCTTTACTTAACCGTAATCTTTATTTAGCCAAAACTGTCGATGAACTACGTACACAAAATAATCCTAAAGCTAGTGAATATGGATTATTAGGTCACGAAGGACCTGCTAACAGTTCTATTAAATATAGAGGTGATTTAGGAATACAAGAAAAAAATCGCCCAGATACTTTTTTTGAAATGGGACAAGAAAGATATTTTACAACAGGAGGTATTGAAACCGCACCAGCACCAAGAGGTATTCATTTAGATCTTCAAGAAAAAACAAATAATCGTCAATCTACTACTGCATCATATTCTGGCGCTGCAGGTTCTCAAACACCTGGACAATATAATTCTGAAGGAGAATATATGCCTTCTAAACATATTGATCTAGGACCTGTTCCTGTTAAACCCGCCATGAGAATTGGAGCTGGAGGAAGTAATGAAGCCGATTATGGAATGAAATCTGCCATGATATATGAAAATAATAGATCTGCAAATCAACAAGATACTTATTTTGGGGCTTTTAGTAGTGCCATAGGTGCTGTTGTTTCACCTTTATTAGATGTGGTAAGACCTTCGCGTAAAGAAAATTCTATAGGCAACTTAAGACCGTATCAAAATCCAGGAACTACTGTGTCTAATTCATATGTATACAACCCAGCTGATAAACCTGCTCCTACTATTCGTGAAACTACTGAAATCGGTAAAGGACATCTTTTTGTTGATAGTTTGGCACGAGGTGATGGTTATTTAGTTGCCGATGTAAATGCTGCTCCTACAAAACGTCAAACACAAAGTGACTTCTATTATGCTGGTGTTGGAAGTGCTGGAGAACGTGGAAGACAACCTAGAGCATATGATGCTGAATATAATCAACGCAATAATGATGTCAAATCTTCGACTTTACGTGGATATACTCCTTCTGGAGGTATGGGACTAATGAACTCTAATATTAATATGACTACTATTCCAAGAGAAATCACACAACAAAACCGTAGAGATATGGTTCCTACTATGCCTTATCAAACATCATCTGCTGAAGCCATGGGAAGACCAACTGGAAGTAACCAAAATGCTACTACTTACTCGAATATTCAATTAGATCGTAATCAAGGTGATGTTTTACAACAATTAAAAGGTAACCCTTTTGCTATTTCTCATGTAAAAGGACTATAAAATTATATCGAAGATTATAATATCGAAGATACCTTTTGTTATATAATATTTTAATTCTATATTATATAACCATGTTCAATACACAAACCATTTCTATCTTTATTATTATATTATTCATACAAATATATTTCGATTTTGAATTAACCAAATGTCATAACATATATGGAAAAATAACTATATTATTTCATCATATTTTCAATATTTATTTAATCTTCGGATCTATTCTATTCGGATATTATGAATTACATCTTGGAGTTATACTTCTATCATTTATCATACACATTATATTTAAAAAATGCCCCATTACAATTTATTCCAATATGTTATGCTACAAAAATGGGCAAAAAAATGTACCCTTAATTACAATACTAAACCATATTAGTAATAAGTATGATTATAAAAATGTCAAAACATATTATTATTCTGTTTTAATTTCACTTATTGCGTTTGATATATATAAATCAAAAAAAATATTATCCTTCGTAAAATAATTGAATTTATATTTTTTTATAATTATTTTTATTTTTATATTTTATTGAATGTGGTTTAGATGTTTTCAAATTCCATATATACTTCTATTATTTAAACCATATTATTTATATGCAGCAAATATTAGTACAAAACAAATCAAAAATGATTATTTTAAATATAGAAGTTCTAATAGAAAAAAATTCAAAAAAAATAAAGGATATACTAATTATGTAGAAGATCATCATATTATACCAAAACAATGGAAAACACATAAACTATTAAATAATATTAATTTTGATATTAATAGCAGTAATAATCTATATATTATGCCCAATTATAATGCCAACGAGAAATTTAATTTACACCCTAACACACTTATTCATAAAGGGGGGCATATTAAATATAATTATTATGTAAAACAACAACTTGACTACTTATACCAATTAGATAAAGATGCACAACAATATGAATTTTGGTTACTATTAAATCATCTGAGATCAAACATGAAAAATAATAAAGATGGAATTCCGTGGAAATAAATTCAAATATCTATCTTTTTGAAAAGATGTTGGTTGTTAAACATCGAAATCTCAAACCCATTTATATTTGGATTTATTTTTTTTAAACAATCTATTACCGCATATAAATCATTATATATCACACTTGTTGCACCAATTATATCTGCAATATCCTTTTCTGTTCGATTTACAGCAATTAATTCTTTTTGACTCTCAATAAAAATTCCATACTTGTTTGGATATAATATAGGAGGTGCACCAGAAGCCATATATATATTTTTAGCTCCAGCCTTCTTTGCTAAATAAACTATATGAGATGAAGTATTTCCACGTACAATCGAATCGTCCACAATTAATATATTCTTTCCTTCTAATAGTGATCTTATTACGTTCAATTTCCTCTTTATACTTTTGTTTATTATTTTATCATCTTTCATAATAAATGTACGATCTATATATGGATTTTTTACCAACCCATAATTTATTTTTATATTCAAAGATTCTTGTAAACCTAATGCAAATATAAGACTTGAATCCGGTACAGGTACAATAACATCAATATCTTTTATTTCTAATCTCTTTATCTTTTCGCCTAATAAAAATCCTAATCTATATCTTGCATCATATACACATATACCATCTATTACAGAATCAATCCTCGAAAAATAAATATATTCAAATAAACATGGATTCAATACACCCTTTATATTATGATAAAATATAGGCATCTTGTTCTTTTCAAAAACTATTATTTCACCTGGATTTACATCACGTATAAATTGCTGTTCTAATGCATTTATTACATTAGATTCACTCGATATAATATAATTATTCTTTAATGTACCATAAGCTAATGGACGTATTCCATAAAAATCACGAAATGCAATCATACCAAAGTCTTCTATTAATATTAAAACACTATAACTACCTTTTACGTTTTTTATAATAAATTCACATACATTACAAATCTCTTTTGATGTTAAAATCTCATACTCATTTAATTTATATATAAATAATTCTAATAAATATTTACTGTCACTTGTATATTCATTATTACCTAATATTTTCTTAATATCATCTATGTTTATTATATTGCCATTATGACAAAGATAAATATTTTTACCATTATAAATTGACTCCAAAGGTTGAATACAAGATTTATCAAAAGTTCCAGTAGTACTATATCGTACATGCCCAACACACATAGTACTTTTTAATTCCTTTACTTTATCTTCATCGAAAACTGACTTGACAAGACCCGGGGATTTTATACATAATTCTTCATTTGCAATTCCTGCACTATCTTGACCTCTATGTTGTAAATATGTAAGACCTTCATACATTTTTACAGATATATCATCTTTATCTGAACTTATTCCTAATATTCCACACATAAAAATATAACATATTAATATTTAAATATTTTACTTTATTCTATATTTTATGGTTCTCGAAGGTTCTCGAATACCTCCAAAAATTTTGTGTGTAGAAA
>TARA_B100001175_G_scaffold317104_1_pt1 | contig 11191 bp, 13 predicted proteins | sample TARA_B100001175 | Tara Oceans TARA_B100001175
CCTTTTCCTGGCTGGTGATCCGTATCTCCATTATAATTGAAGTTTCCTTTGTCAGTGCCACCTTCTGCCCCAAAAGCCTCAATCGTATAAGTAGTAGTTTGAGGTACTGTCCATTCTTGAATCCCTTGAAAATTTACAACTACTTTATCTTCAAGACTTGTTCCTGTATAAGCAGAAGTAACATCCGATTGACTCGGTCCACTAGACCCAGTTTTTCCTGCATTAGTAAAAGTGTGAACTGTCTGCGAGAAAACAATGCCTGACAACATTAAAATAATAAATGTGGTGATTAGGAGTTTTTGAAATATCTTATTGAGCAATGATCACTCCTTGACCTAAACTTTTAATCTCTATATCATTGCCATTTGAATCAAGAAGCTGCGACTCATCGGATAGGTTAAGAAGCGCCTCCCCAGATCTTTTGACTAAAAATTTTATAATTGCAATTTTACCTGAACCGGACACTTTCTTTTCAGTTCCCATGATAACAGAATAAATATCGAGTTGCCCAGTTCCATCGTCATCGAAAACAAATAAAGGGGATTCGCTACTGCTAAAGAATTCACCGGCACTTACACCAAGCACTTCTAACTTTGAATCATCGTAAATAATTCGAGCGCGCATCCCTGCAACATCTACCACTTTTAACGCATAGAGATCTACGTCAACTTCTTTACCGGTGCTCGAGGAGTAATTATTAGGGCTGAATAAAAGTGCAGGTGGATCGTTGTATTCCACGTCTAAGATATTATCAAATACAGGATCAATGAGATCGCAGGAGACGAGAAAAGGAGCTAAGATAACAAATATGCGATTAGTCAAGCGCAATTGATAGCCTCAGTTGCGGTTGACGAATGATTGGGTCATAACCCAAACCTATATTGGCTCTTTCGCTGAGAGATTCTGGTACAATATCAAGCATATAAGCGTCAATCATATTAAAAGCATGTATAACAGCTGCTGCGCGGAACATAGTGATTAAGGTGTTATTTTTTTGTATCATCTCGTCTTCAGCGGTCAACGTTTTTCCTTTATAGTATTGCAATAATTGCTCATCAGTCTCTGCTCTATACTGACCCCAATAAACCTCCACTTTGTCATACGCTCTACTATAGTCGCGGTATGCTAAATATCCCAATGAAAGCGCTACAAGCTCTGAGCTATAAAAAGCCAGCCCTCTTGCATTTTGATCTAAATAATAATGGCCCCAACCAGGTAGAACAGAAGCACGGGCTAGTGCACCTAAAGAGGTTTTAACACCGGGTCTTCGAATCTTCTTTTTGGCTTTACCTTTTCGCTTAACTGCAAGCAGCTCTGGTGCCTCTAAGTTCATTATGTCCCAAGCCATTATTTCAAGCTCAACCACCATCCCATCAACGGGTCCTTTGTAGCTAGTTTTTATGGTACGCTCTTCAAGGCCTGTTGTTACATCGGTGAATACAGTTTCAAGCACATACTTTTCTTTATTCTTTTTAATTAAGCCCGTAATGATATACTGAACGCCAAGAGTATCGCCAATTGCTAAAAGTACACATTCAACATCTTTGCATGTTGGGATTTCGTATCCAGCAGACACGATTTGTGCATTTAACACTTCTTTATCAACCAAAATAGCTTTGGCTGTATTTCGTAATTCAGCTGTAAATCTCTGCTCTAAGGTTTGTATTTCAAGCTCGCTCATTCCAGATTTCTCGAAATCAACGATCGCTACCGTTACCACGCTAGACTGCTGAGAAAAAATTTGAGCGAGTAAACACGTCAAAACTACGCTAAAAAATTTTGAATATTTTAAAAGCATAAGGATAAGTTAGTAAGAATTTTAAGAAAATGATTCTATTATTTATAGAATCAGAAAATTAGACTTTTATTGAATAGGGTGCATATCAAATTTATGACTATCAAAGTATTTGATTCGGTTTGGTATTGCAGACTCGATCTTCGTTTTTAATTCTGGTGAAATACGATCAGAACGATAGCGCACAGCAAGGTACGTCAAGTAACTTTCTGCAATATCTTCCCTAATTGGATGTTTTTTAGCATAATCCGAAATAAAATTGCAATCCAATTTCTGCGCTAATAGCCACTCTGCATCGTTTGCGTGATACGCGTCGAGCGAGGAATGCGCTCCTTCGTGGACAAGCGTTTCTTCTAATATTCCCTGTCTCTCATAATATTCCATTGACCATTCAGGGTAAATCAAAAGATTATTATTTCCCCCGCCAAAACTTTCAAAACCCTTATGTATCCATACGGTCTTAACATCTTTTCTAAGTTCAGTGGTTATTCTACCAATGACAGGCGCATATTTTTCAGCTTGAATTAGGGCATTTTCAACGGAACCGTATTCTGGGTTTATTTGTATTTCAATTTCAAGACCATCATTATAACTCGCGCTGAATAGGAAGGGTTCGAGGGTTATCCATCCTCCTCCATTCCTTCTATCATACATCGTGCGCGTTCCAGTTCCGCTGTAGGTTAAGCCGGTAAAGGATGTTGAATCATTAGCTGTAATAATATCTGGATCAATAAAGATGGTTCCACTAAACGGAGGCGTACTAGCTTCAAAATTGCAATCCTCAGGGTTCTGATTATCTGATGGCACTTGCGCTTGATCATCACCAGAATTTTCACAACCTACAAATAGCAAAAGAACGGCAAGTGTTGCACGCATAAAGACGATCACCAACGGGTGATGTAACTAATTGTTGGCATTGTAAATGTACTGACACCGCGCTCATCACCGTAATATTCTAGGCCAGAAAAAATACCAACATTAACTGATGATCTTTCAGATATATCTTTCTCAAATCCAATTGCAAGAGTGGGCACGAATCGCAAGTTTTCTATGGCAAGATCACGATGAGCGAACGCCATGATTCTCGCTGAAGTGACAAAATAAGTCCTATCAAAATACCTACTTGTACGTTTTTGATTAAACCGCACTCCAGAAGCAATAGAATTAATGAATGCCATTGTGCCGGCACTTGCAAAAAATTCTCTACCATCTTGAATCTCCTTAGCCAATGATACGCTATAAAACGCTAAACCTGAACGGTGATCAAAAAGACCAAGAGATGTATATGCTTGCCATGGTGAGGCGGACTGTTTTTGTTGAGAAAAGATAGTACCAATACAAAAAAGTGATATTAGGCATAAATTTTTCACTATTCAGTATCTCTCAGTTTTTCAAAAAATGCAGCAAATTCAGGGTCAAAATCTTCTTTTCTTTCTTTCCAAATCTCAAGCTGAATGGGAGTTCTATAAAACGACATTCCAATGCGATCAAATGCTTCTTCAGTTAAAAAACCGTTTTTGTATTGAAGGTAAATATTTTCAACGCGACGATAACCAAGCATTGAAAACAACCAAAATTGCAAAAATTCTGTATCGGTTATTTCACTTTTTTTGAGACCTTTGTATGATCGAGCCATGATTGATGCAATGTTATCATTTTCCACACCGATCTTGTACATTTCAGATATTTGATAGGAAATGTCTTGCTGAGTTGCACCACGAACCGCTGCTGTATTCTGTCGAATCTCCACACCTACAAACAACAAGGATCCGATTACACTGAATAATCCCACTCCCTCTAAAATGATTCTATTATTCATTGTCTCTCAGCTCCTCAAAAAAAATTACGAAATCCTTTTCAAAATCACCTCTACGCTCCTCCCAAACCTCGCGAACTAACTTAGTTCTATAAATACCCATCCCGATTCTACTAAAAGCATCTTCAGTTAATAGACCATTCTTATACTGAAGATAGATATTTTCAATACGCCTAAGGCCCATCATTTGAAAGTTCCAAAAACTAATGTAATCGCTATCACTTAGATCGCTCTTACTATCGCCTTGCAATGCCTGATTAACAAGTGACGCCATTCGCTCATTTTCAGAAATAATGCGATACATCTCGGAAACTTGAGAAGAAACAGCTTGTTGAGTTGCACCTCGAACAGCTGCTGTATTTTGCTTGATCTCCACACCAACAAATACCAATGAACCGATAACACTGATAAGACCAACCATTTCAATAATACTTCTATTTTTCATAGGTATATTAGCCCAATTTCCCTGACTGGTAATCGTCAAATGCCTGAAGAACTTCGCCTTTTGTATTCATTACAAATGGCCCGCCTCGTGCCACAGGTTCGTTAAGCGGTTCACCTGCTGCAAGAATAAATTTGGTATCGCTAGATATTGATCTACACTCAAATATACCGTCTCTATCAAGAACAGCTAAATTGCCTTTGGGTACGCTAAGATTGGATTCAATCTCACCTTCATAAACATAGATAAATGCATTCCAATTTTCATTTATAGGTATGGAGATGCTTGAAGATTTATTTAAATGTACATCTAAATAAAGTACACCGGTATGAGGGCGGCCAGGTCCTTCAGTGGATTGGAATTCGCCTGAGATAACTTTGACTTTTGCGTTTTCCAATAAGACCGATGGTATTTTATCGGCTTGGATGTCATGATACGATGGATCGATCATTTTCTTTTCTTTTGGAAGATTCAGCCACAGTTGAAATCCGCGCATAAGTCCCTCTGATTGTTCAGGCATTTCACTATGCACAACTCCTCTGCCGGCGGTCATCCACTGAACGCCTCCATCCGATAAATGCCCTTCATTTCCTGCGCTATCCTTGTGAGTAAATTTGCCATTTAACATATAAGTTATTGTCTCAAAACCACGGTGGGGATGCGGCGGAAATCCTGCGATATAATCATTAGGATTTTCACTGCCAAATTCATCCAATAAAAGAAATGGGTCTAGCATATTTAATTCCGGGCTACCAATAATACGGGTTAGGTTTACGCCAGCTCCATCTTTTGTAGCGATGCCTTCAATTAAGTGTGATATATTTCTTGTCTTGGTATTCATACTACAATATTATTGAATTTATCCACTCTATTCAAATAAGCATAATTAATAAAATAGTGCTATATATAATGAGTTTCTTAAAATAAAAAAGCCCTTCATTAATGAAGGGCTTTTTAAGAAAAAATTAACATCTTGCGTTAATTATTCACCAGCAACAGATGCCTTACGGTATGCAGTTACAAGCTTCTTGATTTCGCCTAATGCTTTACGAGCACGACTACCGGCAGCTTTGTTGCCACCAGCATTTTTTGCATGCTCTTCTTCAAAAGTTGCATATAAAGATTGAATTTGATCAAAAAGTGAATTTGTTTTAGACATTATATCTCTTTTCTTTTTTATGTTTATTTATAATTAACTGATTAGAAAATCAGACGCGAAGATACAATTTTTATTTATTAATATACACGCAATAAATGTTTGATAAATGCAATGCTAGAAAAATCACTGCTTACACTTACAGGCCTATGGATAGTTTTTTGGTCAATTACCTGGGTATATGATCAAACTCGAACCGGCAAGAGAAATATACAAAATGTTATTTATGCTACAGTGGGCTGTATTGTATTAATCGGGTATTTTCTTCTTAAATTAATCAATGAATAGCTATTCTATAGATTGCCATCACTGCTACCAAAGCTTTGAAATTGAGATTGATGGACATAATACATCCAACCAAATAGTGTGGGACTGCGAAGTCTGCTGCAACCCAAATCTTATATCCTATATTATTAAAAATGATACTCTTATTCACCTTGAAATTACCGGCGACAATGACTAAAAATTAATTTTAACTATTTTTTCCTGGATGTACAGCTGAACTAAAATTACCTGATGAAATATTTTGATCCGCATAGGCAATAAACTCACTACTAAAAGCAGATTTGGTTGCTTTCCACCATTCTGAACCAACATTTGATAATAAAGACATAATAGATCTTTCGAATCCCTCAATTCTTTCTCTTTCAATCGAACCGTACAATGCCTGAATATATATCGCCTCAAATCGCCTAACTGCAACAAGCATCCAGAAGTGAAAACGAAGTCTCTCATCTGATGAAAGCGCGCTCAATCCATTTTCAGCTTTAATAATAATCCTAGCAAGATCACCATCGCTTGAAATCGAATTTGCAGTTAAACTCATATCCATACTGCTTTGTTGGAATGTTTGCGATTTTAATGCCGTAGTATTCTGCTTTAACTGCAACGCTAAATACCCTAACGTTATAAGAGTTGCAAATGCTGCAATAAGTTCGCCAATACTACCTAGGTCTTGAAAAGTCATAATCTTACCTTTCTCTTTACAATGATTTATTAATGAATTTGATAAATAAATTATTTTTCTTTTATGAAATTACACACTTATATCCGTTGCTAGAATGCCCTATTTGTTTTAAATAAATATATCAATCATTATCTGAAATCTTAGGGATTTAATCGGTAAGTTCGTTGGCTCGAATAGACCCACTCTTTACTTATTTAGCTAAACTTAAAAATGGAAAATTTCAAACAAACAAACCTAGATGATAATATTCTTAAAGCTGTCACAGAAATGGGCTTTGAGAAACCTACATCTGTTCAAGCAAAAACAATCCCGCATTTATTAAATTCTAATACCGATTTAATCGCTACCGCTCAAACTGGAACAGGAAAGACGGCAGCATTCGGCCTTCCCTCCATTCATTTAACCGATTTAAAAAATAGAGATACAAGCACTCTTGTTCTTTGCCCTACCCGTGAGCTATGTATACAAATTGCAAAAGATCTAACAAAATATTCAAAATACGTTGATGGTCTAAATATATTGGCGGTGTATGGTGGAAGTGATATACGTGGTCAAATTAAAGCATTAAATAAGGGTGTCCATATCGTTATTGGTACCCCAGGCAGAACTAAAGATCTGATCAAGCGAAACAAGCTTAAAATTGGTAGCATTGCCCGCATAGTTTTAGATGAAGCCGATGAAATGTTAACCATGGGATTTAAAGATGATCTTGAAATGATATTATCCCATACCCCAAAAGACAAACAGACATTGCTTTTTTCTGCCACTATGCCTCAAAAGGTTATTGGCATCACAAAATCATATATGCAAAACCCTGAAAGAATATCTGCTCAGAGGGTAAATATAGGCGCCGAAAATATTAAGCATATTTATTATACCGTAAATGCAAAAGATAGATACGAAGTGATTAAGCGTATTGCTGATATAAATCCAAATATTTATGGTATTGTTTTTTGCAGAACCCGCCGTGAGACTAAAGATGTTGCCTACAAGCTCATGAATGACGGGTATAATGCAGATACCCTAAACGGCGATCTCTCTCAAGCAGAGCGCGACGAAGTTATGATGCGTTTTCGCAAACGCAAAATACAGCTTCTTGTAGCAACAGATGTAGCCGCACGAGGCTTAGATGTTGAAAGCCTAACACATATCATTAATTATAATCTACCAGATGACTTTGAAATTTATGTACACCGCAGCGGGAGAACGGGTAGAGCCGGTAATGCAGGTGTATCAATTGCTATTGTGCATTCACGAGAAATACGCAGAATCCGCGAGATTGAAAAAAGGGCTGGTATTGAATTTTCAAAAGAAGATGTACCTAGCGGAATGGATGTTTGCAAAACCCGTCTCTACAACCTTATTGATACGGTTGAAAATGTTCAAGTAGATGAAAAACAAATCGCCCAATTCCTTCCAGATATTTATAAAAAGTTTGAGAATATGGAGCGAGACGAATTAATTAAACATTTTGTTTCTGCAGAGTTTAACCGCTATCTATCTTACTATAAAAATGCACGCGACTTAAATGTATCTGGGCGTTCAAACGATAGAGGAAAGTCAAGAGGCAAAAGCGGGTCTAGGGAAAGAGGAAGGTCAAGAGGCAGAGATAGAAAAAATCGAAGCAGAGGCGATGGAAGAAATCAATCTACCTCAAAATTCTCAGGGTTTTATATCAATGCAGGTTCTGAACGTAAAATGAACCCTGGGCGGCTTATGGGACTAATCAATGAAAGCCTAGATTCAAGCAGCGCAGATATTGGAAATATAGAAATCATGAAATCATCTTCTTTTTTTGAAATTGAAGAAAAGTACGCTGATGATATTGCTAAAAAACTTAAAGGGAAACCGTTTGGCGGAACTTCGCTAGAGATTGAAAAAGATAAAGGTACTGGCAAGCGTGGCAATGTGAATAAACGTAAAAAGCGCAGAAAAAGTCGCAAAAAAAATAAATGGCCTCAAAGCAATAATCGATCTAGAAGAAGGTGATTTTTTATTTCTTACGGTTGAAAATGACCCCCAACTAAAGGAAGCGCAAATCCTAAATGAAGCCCGCTAAAAGCGCTTTGAGTCCCTAATTCAAAATTTTCTGAAGTTTCACTAACATAGCCACCAACCAGCCAACCTAAAAATCGTTTACTTCTTTTTATTTCTTTACCGTTAATTTTTGCAGAACCATAACCTCCTCCACCCCAAAAACCTCCAACCATACCAACTACTTGAAAATCTGTATAAGTATACGATTGATTATCTTGTAGACGCCTTTTACCGAACGCAACTCCTGGAAAAACAAACGGCCCATTTCCCGATTCACCTATACCAGGTAAGGCAACGCCAAAACTAATTTGATATCCTTTTTCCTTACTCTTTAAATCAAATTCATAAGAAATACTCACATATCCACCCGGAAAGGATGAATCTTTAGGGTCATCAGAGCGCTCATAATTTTCCTGACTCCAGATAGAACTAATTAAAAAGGCTATTATAAAAAGGTTTTTCATTGCATTTTTTTCAAAAAATGCATTGTTAACTTCTTAATGAAGTTGACGATGTTGCCTTAGCATACAATCATTCATAACGACCATTAACCCAGCGTCCTCAGCAAGTTTTGCTGCATCAACATTGACTACATTGTCCTGCAACCAAAGAGCCTTTGCTCCAATTCTAATTGCATCTTTTGCAATTGGCTCAACAAACTCAGAACGACGAAATACGTCGATAACATCAACTTTATCTGGAATATCAACTAGCGAAGGGTATGATTTTAGTCCAGCAATTTCATCGTGACCAGGGTTAACAGGTATAATCCGATAGCCATTTTCCTGAAGATATAATGCAACATAGTGACTAGGTCTTTCTGGCTTTGGACTCATGCCAACAACAGCAACAGTTTTAAGTTTAAATATTTTTTCAAATGTAGCGATATCATTCATAAGCAAGATATTTGCTCTTAGATAGCCTTCTGAAAACTAAAGACCCAATCATTCATTTTCTCTATAGAGGTTCCATCTATTGTTGCATCAATAGGTTTGTCAATTCTTAGATAAAGTGGTTGACCAAAAATGCTTGTTGATAATCGTAATCCAAATCCATAATCCATCAAAGTTGTATTATCAAACAATTGATCGTTTGGCTCAAATTTCGAACCGAAAAGAATTCCAGAATCTATAAAAAGGGCTACTTCTGCTGTAACAGGCCCGATCTTTTTATGGACGAAGGCCTCGAAACTATCAGCTAATATTCCTTCAACACCTACAAAATTTTGGTTACCAAATGCACGCAGATTTGCATCCCCTGGCAAATGATATTGATTACGTAAATCAAGATCTCCGTAAAAGCTCGACGCATCTCTTAGGTATCCTTTTTGTAGCATAGTAGCTGAGCCTGCTCCTTCAACTGTAAATCGCTCTTGAACAGGAACACCTTTTGTATCAGACCATATCCACCCTAAGATATCTCTATTTCTAGCACCGAATAATTTGGTTTTCTTTTCAAACTTATCCTCAAAAGTTAGCCTAGTGAAAGACCAATCTGATATACCGCCTGGCGAAAAATCAATTATGATCGATGCATCATCAAGCCTACTATCGTTAAGCTTAAATGATACAACGGATACCAATCCTCTATCAAATAGATTCGTTCGTTTAGCATCTGCGACATCCGTTACAGATAGGCCAACCGTTAAGCTAATGGGGCTTGTAGGGTTGAGCTTATTTGATGTTGAAATTCCAAAACCTCTGACTCCGCCAAAATCGTAAAGACGATAATCGTATTTTCGCATTCCACTGTGGAGATAGCGCCTCCAACCCGAGATCTCCCAATAGGGCATACCAGTCTCAGCACCAACATTTAAATCAAAATTCAACTCTTCATTTATGCCGTAATTTCTTTTCAATTTTAATCCAGGTATGTAACCATCGGCGTCATGATAATATACCGTTGGATGGTATTGTAAAACGTATTTATTTCGCGGGCGATAGCGCATTCCAGGTCTATAGAACATGGTTTCAGAAGGCATTTTTGTTTGCACAAAATTGTTTCGAAAATCAATGTCCATTGTTTGTACATCCGGATCAAGTGTTGCATTCTTTGGCTCAGATGGCACGTTATATGTGAATGTATCTGAAGTTCTGAATTTGTGATTTTTCCACCAAATTCTGTGGGAAGCTCCATCTTTTAAATTGGTTTCTATCAACTGAGGCATATCTCTTTTCCCATGGCGAACAATATCTAATGTGACGTCCCACGTACCATTAGGTCTTTGCGTTTTCTTCCAGCTTTTTATTCCATAATCGAGTTTTCGGGTATCGTGAAGCCAAGACCTGAAGAACCAGTCAAGGTCCTCTCCGCTAACCTCTTCAACGACGTCAATAAAGCGCTTTTCGTTTACGTGTTTTAGCTTCCAACGGCGATAGTATTCTTGCATGCTTTTTAAAAAAGTCTCTTCTCCCAAAATGTATTTTAATTCGTCTAGCATTAAGGATGGTTTCGTATACGCATTTGCGCCAGCAGCTCTGGTGTTTTTGAACATATACGTTGAGCGACCGATAGGCTCATCAAGGCCGCTACTCATAAATCCTATCATTCCCCACTGTGTATTGCCTAGATCGCTTGAAAACTTCCAGTACTTCTTTTGCCAGTCTTTCAGCCTTCCGCCATTCATATCAAATCCTTGATCTCCGTATCTATCCATCATATACCATCGGTCCTGAAAGCTCGTAAACCCTTCATCAAGCCACGATTCGCGCACTTCATTATTTGCTAGTATTCCAAAGAACCAAATATGTCCAACCTCATGCAGAATCAACCCTTCTGATTCGCTTCCATCCATCACAAGCATAGGATATTCCATTCCACCACCAGCGAGCCTATCGGTATTGGTAACTTGCGGGTAAGCATACATTCCGAATTTTGTGCTAAGCCACGCAACTGCGCGCTCTGTTCTTGCAACAACTTTTTTGGTCCACTTTTTACCATTTTTTTGATTGTACAGGACGTGAACATCAACACCATTC
>TARA_B100001175_G_C19514712_1_pt1 | contig 11168 bp, 8 predicted proteins | sample TARA_B100001175 | Tara Oceans TARA_B100001175
GGCTGCGGTTCGGGTTCAGGTTGTGGCTCCGGTTCGGGTTCTGGTTCGGGATATAATGCTTCGGGTTCAGGTTGTGGCTCCGGCTCTGGTTCTGGTTCGGGTTGTATTTCTATTGGAGGAGGCATCGTTTCATAACCTGGTAATTTTGCTAAATATCCTGCAATATATTCTGCATCAAGATTACTAATGACTCCATCACGATTAACATCAGCATTTTTAAATAGAGATTCATCAATAAAATATCCTGATACATCTGCTACATATGATGCAATATACACAGCATCACCAATGTCAATCTCACCATTTCTATTTACATCACCGATCATAAAGGGTGGTAATGTTTCATAGCCTGGTAATTTTGCTAAATATCCCGAAATATATTCAGCATCAAGACTGTTAATTACACCATCTCTATTAACATCCGCAATATCGATTTCCGACACATCGATAATATACCCTGATACATCGGCGAGATATGATGCAATATACACTGCATCACCAATGTCAATCTCGCCATTGCCATTGACATCGCCAATTAAAATTGGCGAATGCGCACTCATTTGGGTATACTATTATCGATATTATTATCACTTTCTTAAAAAAAAGGAGTTTTTTATTATGTTTCTAAGATACTATTTCTACATTCCAATTATGACCAGGAATATCTGAAACAAGAGTTGTTTTAGTAAGTTCTGAATAATAATCACATGGAATTCTTAAAAGAACTTTATAATCTGTTGTAGGTATTGTTTCATACATCTCTCTTATTACGGTATAACCATTTATAAGTCCAAAACTAAAATTTTTGTTTACTACTTCCCAATTTAGAAGTTTAGAATACAAATTAGGAGCATTTTCAATATCTACATTATAAGGTAAAAAGTTGTTATCCACAAGTGCAGAAATACCAGAGCTATCAAGCCTAAAATCAAATGCAACAATATTTTTTTCAGAATTAATTGCCTTAGCTGAGATAATCATCATGTCTTCTTGAGTTAATCCACCCCCTAAATTGTATACACTTTCTGTTACAAATTCTGCTTTTACTAACACATCGGTAGAAAATGCTTCTGGTTCTGGCTCAGGTTCTGGTTCCAAACCAACATCAATATCAGGAATATCGTAACCAGGTAATTTAACTAAATATGCCGCAATATATTGCGCATCTCCAATATCTATGTCTCCATTTCCATTAGCATCTACTAATGCTGGTCTAGGTATATCATATCCTGGTAATCCAGCCAAATAAGCTGCAATATACTGTGCATCTCCAATATCTATTTGTCCATTATTAGTTACATCACAAAATTTTGGCATGATTATACTATATTATAATATTAAATATACCTTAAAATTCGGACATTACTTTATAATTTGTTCCACAACTATCTGACACTAAAATCATTTTATCAATACTAACATTTCTATCATAATTTAATACTAATACTTCTTGATATTCACCATTAACAACAACAAAACGATTACTATCTGTTGTAAATGCATTTATTTTACCACCTTTTTCCAAGTTAGTCGTAAATGCTCCTAACGAATAAAATGGAGTATATTTCCAAGAAAAACTAGACCAATTAAAATCTAATTTATTAACTTGTTCAATTTTACCTTCACTATTTTTTGGTGATACAGAACTAAATCCCAAATCATATGCAGAAATACTTTTTTCACTATTATCAGATGTTTTTAAAGATATAATAATACAAGGTATTGGCACACGAGCACTATTTGGATTTGAATCTAAACACATTCGGGCAGGATCAAACTCTATTTTATACAAAATATCACAATTATCTTTGTTATTCATTTATAAATATACATATTTTTTTATAATTCGCCTGCGACGCGGCCAAATCGACTCATTCTAAGATAGGTCCTTCATATTCTATTACAACATTATACAATCTGGAAGAGTCACTTTTTACTAGTTCTATTTTTTCTAGACTCATGAAATAATCAGAAGGAATCACCATCAACTCTTGAAATTCTGATGTTAGATTTATAAAATGTGACTGATTTGTTGTGTAACCAGCTATTGCGCCGCCACCATTAAGATTATTCGAAATTGAATAATTAAATATAGGTTTGAAAAGAATTTGAAAATTACTCACATCGTGTACATTATAATATTTTAAACATTCACTATCTTCTCCAGGATTATTAGATGAAACACCATTGGTTAATTTTGTTGTATTTCCACTAAAATCAAACAAAAATGCATTAAATATTTTCTCTGTATCATCACTAGATTTGGCAGAAATAATCATAGCCTTTGTCGCCGGAGTTGTAGTATGGGGAGTTCCCATAATTAGATTACCACTATCATCTTGATCAAGGTATCCAACTCCCCCAATACCGGGAAGATATTGACCTTTTACAAATGAAAGAGATTCAGTGAATTCGCATTTAATTATTATTTCTGGAATAGTTTGGGGTCCTTCGTATTCAATTGAAACACTATAAAGTTGACTGTTATCATCGCTAACAATTTCTAAAGAATCTAAATTTACAGCATATTCGAAAGGAATTACCATCAATTCTTGATATTCTGATGTCAAAGATATATGGTCTTGATTTTGGTTGGATGTATATCCATTTATTACACCTTCACCATTTAGATTTTCAACAATTGAAAAGTTAAATATTGGTTTGTATTCAATTTGAAAATCACTCACATTTTGTACATTATAATATTCAAGACACGATGGATCTTGACCTGAAGATGGACTATTAGATGATACACCATTGGTTATTTTAGTAGTATCTTTATTAAAATTAAATAAAAATCCAGTCATATTTTTGTTTATTTCATTTCCTGATTTAGCAGAAATAATTATTGCAGGTGTTGGAGGATCTGTTGGAGCAGGAGTTCCCATAATTAGATTACCCGATGCATCATAATCGAGTGCACCAATACCACTTGCATCTTGAATATATTGACCTTTTACAAATAAAAGAGATTCAGTGAATTCGCATTTAATTATTACATCTGCGGGATATGGCTCTGGCTCTGGCTCAGGTTCTACACTGGGCATGGGGTCAAGTGTTTCATAACCGGGAATGTTAACTATATGTGAAAGAATATAAGACGCGTCTAATGTAGTTACGACACCATCATTATTAGCATCTGCTGCAATATAATCCTCAGAGCCATTTTCGATCGTATAACCAGGAATATTAACTATATATGAAAGAATAAAAGACGCGTCTAATGCACTTATGTTGCCATCATTGTTGACATCTCCTCTTCTCCGTACCATTATATATTAACAAATTATAAAATACTATACATTAATAAATTATTCAAATAACAAAAAATCTGGTGTAGAGCCATCGTCTGGATAAACTGATGTCGTCGCGACTTGGCCCGTTTGTTCGTAGTAGTCGAGGTCGACGAACTCGACGTAGGTCTTGTTGTCGCCGTCTGTAACTAAAGTATATAAGTCAGTACCCGCGACCCCAGTATTCGCGGTACCACCACCATCAAGCCAAGCAATTACTATATAATCACCATTACGTAAATAGTTCTTGCCGCCGTTGGGCGGCCCCGAGATCACGCCGGTGGGATTGCTCTCAGTGCCTCTCGCCTCGTCGTCGTATTTAATGCCAGGGTGCACGAGACCCTGGGATACCTTGTTCGGAGTCGAGGACGTGGGGTCGTTCGACGCCCCCTTAAAAAATGTGTCCGGCATCGCGACGAGATTGTCCATGTCGAACCACGCCTGGGCGGAGTCGTCCCAATTTAGCGTTTCTTCTGTATTAAGGGCGCCGGCTAAGAGGCCAAACGTCGTTGGCCATCTTAGTTCTACCGGTATGAGCCACTTGTCCACGCCGTTTGGCCTCTTATGCTGCACCGTCCCTAGTCTAATAGCATAATCTGATTCTACGGCATCTGCTGCTTCTGGTTCCGGCTCTGGTTCCGGCTCTGGGGGGCCCTGCTCTGGTTCTGGCTCTGGCTCTGGCTCTGGCTGTGGTGCATTATCTCCCACTGAAACACTGCCGGGGCCGACGGTGTTATTGTTCTCGTCACGAACTGTGCCGTACGCGAGCGCGTCCGCGCCAGTCAAGTTTAGTTTATCGTTGATGGAGTCAATGAGTTGTTCTTGAATCGCGCCGGTGACGAGTGAATTAGTCGCGGCGGTGGTCTGCGCATCCATCCCATCTGCGTCGGAATAACCTTCAAAACCAACAACTACGTTCACTAAAAGAGAGCCTTGACTAAGAGTTATTTCTATATCTTCTTCGTCCACGCCGAGCGCGTTTGCGTATTTCGTTTTGAGATCTGCTTTCAGAGCAGCCTCCTCCTCCTCCGTAATATCCTCATAATCAACTGCGGATAATTTATAAGTAATAGAAACAGTTGTTCTTGCTAATGACGCTATATCCAGATTCCAACTGAGTACAAATGTTGAAGTAAGTTCGGTTGCTAAAAATCCAGATGCAAAAGCATTTAACGAGTCACCAGTACTTGATAAAGCATCAAGTGATGCTGGTGCTGCGTTATTTCCGGATGTGTCATGTGCAGAAAAGTTCATAGTTAATGAATAATATACGTAAAAATCATCACCAGTAGCGAAATTGACTCTTGTATCACCCGCCGCGACGAGATACGACGAACGATTACCCCAATAAGCCACCTCATCTTGTTCTGAAATATCATTTAGGACTCTGTTAAACTGAGAAACTGTTTTGTTATATAAATCCGATGTAACATTGATTGTATTATCTGCGTTTACAAATAATCTACTTGAACGATTAGAATCTTGTGTAAAATCCATAGTGGGTTGTGTAACTTGTAAAGCGGTCGTATCAAACAAATGTCTTACTAATAAATTAAACAAAGCTCCTCTTAAAGTATCTTCTGGAGTATTAGTACTGCTATAAAAATTTGCATGGAAATCAGATATATTATGTATATCTAATGTTACACCACTTTCTAATTCTACACCACTAACATCTTGCGTTCGCGATATCCAAAATTTCGAACTACTTCCGTCGTTTGTTTCAACTGAGCCGTTTGTATAAATAGCAGCATAACTGAGTCCATCTGCTAATAGGTTTAACACTGCTGTTGATCCTGTATTACCAGAAGTATCAAGAACCTCATCCCATCCACCACCACCCATGTTATTCAAATCAACAAATTTAATTGTAAGATCTGTAATCTTACCATAATTAGTAATACAAAAATCAGCAGGTCTAAAAACACCAATTTCATCATCAGTTATTTCCCTCGTAAGACTCAAAGAATCTAATTGGATAATTTTAGGATTTAGATATGTTGACATATTATGTTTTATGTCTACATTTTTTATAATTAAACTTAAATTAAATAACCCACACACCACAAATCATAAAAATGATGTGTGAACTGCAACTTAAGAATAAACTCATAGTATAGTTTTAATCATGAATGAGGATTACATTAATAATATTATAGAATTTCCATATAAAGTTGATAAATTTCAAAAGGATTCTATTGATGGAATACTAAATGGGGATAACGTTTTGGTTACTGCACATACGTCGGCAGGTAAAAGCACTATTGCTGAATTTGCAATAGCATTATCTTCATCAAAGAATAAACGCTCTATTTATACAAGTCCAATTAAAGCATTATCAAATCAAAAATACGGAGATTTTCAAAAAAAGAACGGCATTAAAGATTCATCTATTGGTATTTTGACAGGTGATATTAAGGTGAATCCGGATGCAAATGTATTAGTTGCTACAACAGAAATTGTGAATAATCTTTTATATACTAATATAGAGTATTTTGATAATGTAAATGCAATAGTACTGGATGAGGTTCATTATATACGCGATAATGACAGAGGACACGTATGGGAGGAGGTTATTAGTATGATGCCTAAACACGTAATCTTAGTTATGCTATCAGCTTCAATTCCTGGAGCAGAAGGATTTCGTAAATGGGTTGAAAATATTAAAGGCAAAAAATGTCATCTCATATCAACACATTATAGACCAGTTCCTCTTGTACACAAAGTATATTGGAATAATGAGTGTGACAAAGTTGTAACAAATACAAATGATGTAGATAGTTTAAAGTACAAAGCATTTTATAATAATTGGAAATTGATTAATAGTAAACAACAAAAAGATCGTGAATCTTGTCCAACAATGCTTAAAAAATTTCTAGAATATTTAGAAAATAAAGAACTATTTCCGGCATTATTCTTCGTGTTTTCTAGAAAACAAACAGAAAAATTAGCATTGATGATTCAAAGGTCTTTAATTGATGGAAAGCAACAAACGGAATGCATTAATATGTTTGATTATTATGTGAAAAAATTCCTCGGTGAAACAGGCATGCAGTTATCACAAGTATGGACAATTAGAAAACTGTTAACAAAAGGTGTTTGTATCCATCATTCTGGTTTGATTCCGATTTTGAAAGAAATTATTGAAACATTATTTGACAAAGGATGGATCAAGGTTATGTTTGTAACTGAAACATTTTCAGTTGGAATCAATATGCCAACAAAATGTGTTGTATTTGGCGAATTACAAAAATTCGATGGTAAAGAACAACGTTGTTTAAATCCAGAAGAATATTGTCAAATGGCTGGTAGGGCTGGTCGAAGAGGTAAAGATACTTTAGGAACGGTGATTTATTTTCCAATTCCTCCAAAAAATATGACAACACTTACGGATTTTAGTAATATTGTTAAAGGAAAGCATTCATCCGTTGTATCTAAATTCAAAATGGATCCCGTTTTGTTATTAAAATGTATCGAAACAGAAAGAAAACCAGAAGAATTATTTGAATCAACCTTGATGTCTCAAGAAATAAATGATTGTATCAAAGGTATCAATCTTGAATTAGAATCATTGAAACAGAAAAAGGGCTGTATAAGTATTAAAGATGATGATTATACAAAACTCGAACATATAAAAAAACAAGAAGTTGTTATGAGAAATAGCAAACCAAATAAGAGAAGGAAGATGCAAGCGCAAATTAATAATCTTAAAAAGGAAATAACAGAAGAAACACTACAAAACATTGAAAATTTGGAGAATATTAATAAAGATATTTCAAAACTAGAAAAAAATCTAGTACAATCAAAGAATTATATTATTGAAACATGTCAGTGGCAAGAACATATCCTTAAAAACACTGGTTATATATCCAGTGAAGGAAAAGTGACACTAAAGGGACGATGTTGTTCTTCTATTAATGAGAGTGATTCATTTCTAACAACGGAATATTTAACTTCATTGTTTGAAAGAATTGATTCAACTGGTATGTATCCATCAAAATCTTGTATATCATTTATTGTTGGTAGTTTAATAGATGAAAAAGAACTAAATAAAGACACCGATGGGGCGGCGTCTGCGTCGCATATGTATGAAGCCTTATGTGTTCCTAATCAGCAAGAAGTAAGTAATGAAATGAATTATTTAAAAAATAAATATGAAGAACTGCATGGTGAAGAACGACTACGAGATATGAATTATAATATGACTCCAATGTTTGGTTGTTATGTTTACTTATGGACAATTGAAAAATGGTGTTTCAATGGCATTCAGGAAAAAATGTGTAGTGAACTTTATGAAGGCAACTTTGTTAGAAGCATGTTGAAAGTGTATAATATTTGTGAAGAATGGAAAAAGATTTCCGAAATCTATCAAAAACCGGAATTTTCAAATATAATTGAAGAAATTCAAAAAGAAATTATTAGAGATATTGTAGTAGTGGATTCGTTGTATATTGCTTCATAGCGCGAAGCCCAACGCGCTGGCCCAGGCTATGAATTATAAAATATATTCATATGAGTGAATGTTTGTTAACTTTTTTTTTTCAAAATAAACTTTGGTTTAGGGGTAAAAATCAAAAACAGCGATGCATAGATGAGCGCATTCGCTTATATGGAAACAAGGGAATTGTTATTTCAAAAAACGAATTTAGATCAGTTAAACAAGCTAGTGCAGTATTTGAAAATCCATCTGAATTATATGATTACATAAAAAAAACACCGCAAAATATGAGATGTTTTTATGAAATAATAGAATATAACAGCAAATTATATTTTGATATTGAATCGAATGATTGTTTACTTGATTTGACTGAAGTTTTACAACACTTATATGCCATTTTAAAGTTGTTGTACAACATTTATCCTTCTATCCGTCACGTGCTTTCAGCACATAGATTTGATAAAAAATCTTGGCATATTATTTTTCCAGAATATTCTATTAGTCCAGAAGAACGTGAAAAACTTAGTAATTACTTAAAAAAATTTGCGAATCCATATGTGGATTGGAGAGTTTACAATAAAAATCAGCCTTATAGATTATGTGGTTGTTATAAATCAGATGATTTTTATTCTAAACTTCACTTAAACGATGACAATGGAGATGTAATATTTCATTATGACTTAAACACTTTTGTAGATACAATGGTTACACAAACCCACATCGGCGCTTTGCCGCTCAAATATAAAAATGTTATTAATAAATAATGGATAGTCCTACTAACTCCGATGAATATAATTATGATTCTGAAGAGTCAACACCTGCATCCGCAGCAGAAGAAGAATCATCGAGGTCCTCGGCGACGCCTCCAGAGGCTATATCAAATAAGGAACTATTACAATTGTCCACAAAAATGGATAAAAATATAGCAAATTATTTATATGATTGGGTTATTCATAATAAAGGTACAATTGGGGGTTCTGCTGCCCTTGCCATGGAACTTACAAGACAAAATGAAAACAAATATATAGGTTGGATACCAAATGATATAGATATTTATTTTAAAGTAGATCATAGTATTTATCATAATCCGGCCAACTGGAATAATATACAATTTAGTAACAAAGTTCAAAAAGTTATAAATGATAATTTCAATGCTCATTTTGGTTCCAAAAATTTATGTGCTTATTTCAGTGATAAACATCACAAATTCAAAGATTCATTGCATGAATCATATGGTAACACTACAAGATTTGTAAACGAGCCACCAGTAGAAGATACAATTAATATGGAAATTAGTGTTTCAACATTTAAGGCTAATAATCAGAATTACTGCTTTATTTGGAAAAAAATGTATGAAGTAATCGAAGATATTAAGGTTGATAATCCGAATAAGCTACCTGGTGATTTATATACAACAGACAATATACTCGACGACGCCCGGCGCTGGAATAACTATCCGCAAATGTATCCACAATTAGAACTTAAAAAAGGCACTATTGTTAGTGCAAGGCAATCAGTATCTTTCCCACAAAGATTAGTCTTTGTAAATAGTGAAGAGAGAATTGATCAAGCAATTCGAACTAGATTAGATATACCAAGAAATGGTCCAATAAACTCTGATACTACGTCGGCTGAATTGGCGGAACAATATCATTCAATAATGAAACCCATTCTTGTAGAACGAGCCGCTGCAGCAGCTACGGCGAAAATCGCTGCACAACACACTAATACTGTTCTACCTGAGCCTGATGATTCTAAACCAGAAAATGGTTATGGTTATACGGTTGTAGATGTTGGAATTCACGATACCAAATTTGGTATTGTTCCAAACAGTCATCTGAAAAAAATTGTAAGAAATCCATTACCAGATGTTCAATTGATTTTTTTATACGGCAATGTATCAATACCCACATATATTGATAATTATTACGATTTCAGTATTTGTAAAGTATACATAGATACAGAAAAACGAAATAAAGATGAAAACATCGAGGCACCAATTGTCAGATTACATCCTGATGTAGTCTGTTCACGCTGTCTTGATACACCACAAAATCATAGATATAGTACATTATCTGGTGTTATTCGTACTGTAACATACCGATTCATTAAATATATGGGTAGAGGATTTATTCCAATACAAATAAGAGATAATATTCTTAAACTTAAAAAGCCAAACATTGCTACAAATTGGACACAAAATATTAATGAATATCAAATTGTCGATCCAATTTTTCAAGGTTTTAAAGACTTTCTTGAAGAATTAGAATTTTATTTTATTCAAAAAATAGTTGATATTGAAAATAGTAAACAACCGCTAAAAAATAAACTATACCTTTATAGAATAGGACGACATTTAAACATTCTTGATTCTAAAAAACTTGGAAAAAATAGACTAAATCCTAACATCATAAATGGATTTTTTGAAGGTATTATAAAACTTCTTGAAAAAAATAACATGTATTCACAAAATATTGGAAATGTACAAAATAGACTTGAAGAACCTATGAAGAAGATTGTACACGATTATTTTGATAGAATTGAAAATATTTACAAAATCTATAATAGACATTCACAAGATGATGACGGCAGTGGTATTCTCTTAGGTATGGAACACGGAGATATTCGTCCGCGGCGAAAGACTGGAACAACTCGTTTTTATACACTTAAAGATGATATGAATGCATCCAACCCTCCAATTACCTCGTTTGAAATAGGTAAACTAGGCTGGTTAGCTGAACAAGGAATTGGTAATGACGAAGGAAATCCAAATGGCGCATATCATGACAGATATGCTTACGCTATGATAAACCTGGTTACACGCAAAACAGATGAAGATATGAATACAATAAAAGAAATAGAAGAAAAACTTCATTCAAGAAAAATGAAAAAAATACATAATGTTTTACAAAATTCTTTTGATGAATCATATGAAGATGCGCGACACCTCAAAGATGCAGCAAGAATTAAAGGAGTTGAAGGATTACCAGATAATATTAGTAAATTTTTAGGAGGAAAACGAAGAAAACAAAAAATATTAAAATATTCGTATAACTAATATGAATATAAAAACCCGTAAAAACAAAAGTAATAAAAATAGTAAAGCTATTTTTATTAAATTAGCAGAAAAATATGGACTTACTACAAGTGGTTCCAGAAAACAAATATCTGAAAGACTTGTCGCTTTGAGAGGTTCTTATTTATCCAAAACCGAAAAAAATCTAATATTACCGTATTTATCTAATAATGTAAATAAGCGTATATTATTAGAACATAAAACCCGTAAAAAATTACCAAAATAATATGTTCTAATAGTTATTTAAAAATTTGTATGATTCTTCCAGGGATTCCATTCAATCTCCTGGAAAAAAACAGTATAAGGGGTATACTATAGTATATAGTAAGAAGGACAAAGTCCATCTTCACTTGTATCTGTG
>TARA_B100001175_G_scaffold65655_1_pt1 | contig 11092 bp, 8 predicted proteins | sample TARA_B100001175 | Tara Oceans TARA_B100001175
CATCAATCTCTTTTTGATAATAGTATAGAAGGAATTAAACTTAAATCAAAACCAGTTTTTTCTGTTCAGTATCATCCGGAGTCTAATCCAGGTCCACAAGATAGCGTTTATTTGTTTGAAGAATTTATAAAAAGTATGAAAAAAAATGCCAAAAAGAAAAGATATTAAAAAAATTTTAGTTGTTGGCGCTGGTCCAATTATAATTGGTCAGGCCTGTGAATTTGATTATTCAGGGACACAGGCATGTAAAGCTCTTAAAGATGAAGGTTTTAAAGTAGTTTTAATAAATTCTAATCCAGCAACAATAATGACTGATCCTAACGTGGCTCATAAAACTTATATAGAACCCATTACATTAGAGGTTCTTGAAAAAATTTTAATTAAAGAAAAGCCTGATGCTATTTTGCCAACGATGGGTGGTCAAACTGCTTTGAACTTAGCAATGGAAGCAGAAAAAAAAGGAATACTTAAAAAATACAAAATTGAATTAATAGGTGCTAACTCAAAAGCAATTTCTAACGCTGAAGATAGAAAAAAATTCAGAAAAAATATGATTGAAATTGGTTTAGATCTTCCTAAATCAAAAATCGTAAATAATTTAAGCCAATCTACAAAAGTTATTAAACAAATTGGTTTACCTGCAATAATAAGACCCGCTTTTACTTTAGGTGGACTTGGAGGAGGTATCGCTAAAAATAAAAAAGAATTTTTAAAAATTGTTAAAAATGGTCTTAACGAGTCTCCGGTAAGTCAAGTTTTAGTTGAAGAATGTTTAGAGGGTTGGAAAGAATTTGAAATGGAAGTTGTTAGAGATAAAAAAGATAATTGTATAATAATTTGCTCAATTGAAAATTTAGATCCAATGGGAATTCATACCGGGGACTCTATAACTATAGCTCCCGCATTAACTTTAACTGATAAAGAATATCAAGTAATGAGAAATGCTTCTATTGATTGCCTGAGAAAAATTGGAGTAGAAACTGGTGGTTCAAACGTTCAATTCGCCATAAATCCTAAAAATGGAAGAATGGTAATTATTGAGATGAATCCTAGGGTATCAAGATCTTCAGCTTTAGCTTCTAAGGCAACCGGCTTCCCAATAGCAAAAGTAGCAGCAAAGTTAGCTGTAGGATACACTTTAGATGAGTTAAAAAACGAAATCACAAAAGTTACACCTGCTTCTTTTGAGCCTACAATAGACTACGTTGTAACTAAAATTCCTAGATTTACCTTTGAAAAATTCTCGACTTCCGCTGCAGTTTTAGGAACATCAATGAAATCTGTTGGTGAAGCTATGGCAATTGGGAGAAACTTTAAAGAGTCTTTGCAAAAAGCTTTGGTTTCTCTAGAAACTGGTTTTTCTGGTTTAGATCAGATATTTAATTTAAGTACAAAACAAATAGAAAAGAAATTAAAAGAAAATATTCCTAATAAAATTTTGCTTGTAGGAGAAGCTATTAGAAAAAAGATCAGTTTACACAAAATATATAAGCTTTCTAAAATTGATCCTTGGTTTTTAAACCAAATTAAAGAAATTATAGACTGCGAGTCTAAACTTAAAAAAAATGGCTTACCTAAAACTTTCAACGAATTTAATTACGTAAAATCAATTGGATTTTCAGATAAAAGATTATCAGAATTAACAAAGACTTCTGAAATCGTAGTCAGAAAGAAAAGAGAGGCTGTTAAGGTCGTGCCAGTTTATAAAAAAGTAGATACTTGTGCAGCAGAATTTAAATCTTTCACTCCATACATGTATTCAACTTACCAGAGAAATTTTTCTTTGAACTCAGAATGTGAAGCAGATCCTTCAAATAGAAAAAAAATAATAATTCTTGGAGGAGGCCCAAATAGAATTGGCCAAGGAATAGAATTTGACTATTGTTGTTGTCAAGCTAGTTTTGCTCTTAAAGAAGTTAAGTACGAAACAATCATGATTAATTGTAATCCAGAAACAGTTTCTACGGATTACGATACAAGTGACAGGCTGTATTTTGAGCCACTAATTGATGAGTATGTTTTCAATATAATAAAGAGAGAAAGGTCAAAAGGTAATTTAATTGGAGTGATTACTCAATTTGGTGGCCAAACTCCAATTAAACTAGCAAAGTTTTTGCATGAGAATAAAATTCCAATTTTAGGAACCCAATATTCATCGATTGATCTTGCTGAAGATAGAAATAGGTTTAGAAATCTTTTAAATAAGTTAAATTTAAATCAAGCTGAAAGTGGTATTGCAAAAACTTTTCCTCAAGCAATTAAAATCGCAGATAAAATTGGTTTACCTTTAATGGTAAGACCTTCATACGTTTTAGGTGGAAGAGCTATGGAAATAGTTTATGAAAAAAGACAGCTTAAAAAATTTGTTAAAGAAGCCTTTAAAGTTGCTGAAAAAAATCCAATTTTAATTGACAAGTTTATTGATAACGCAATGGAGGTTGATGTTGATGCAATATCAGATGGTGAAAACGTTTTCGTGGCTGGTATTATGCAGCACATTGAAGAGGCTGGAATACACTCAGGTGACTCGGCATGTAGCTTGCCTCCAGTATCAATAAAACCTTTTTTGATTAAAGAAATTGAAAATCAAACAAAAAAACTTGCTTTGGCTCTCAAAGTAAAAGGTTTCATGAATGTTCAATATGCAATTAAAAAAGATCAGGTTTATGTAATAGAGGTTAATCCAAGAGCGAGTAGAACTGTTCCATTTGTCTCTAAAGCAAAAAATTTACCTCTTGCTAAGATAGCCTCAAGAGTAATGGCAGGAGAAAAATTATCAAAATTCAATTTAAAAAGTAAAACGAAAGATATGTTTGCAGTGAAAGAAGCAGTCTTTCCATTTAACAAATTTCCAGATAGTGATCTTTTACTTGGACCAGAAATGAAATCAACAGGTGAAGTTATGGGTTTTGATAAAAATTTTGGTATGGCTTTTGCTAAAAGTCAAATCGCGGCCTCAAACTCCCTTCCTAAAAAAGGTTTAGCTTTTATATCTTTGAAAAATAGTCATAAAGAAGAGGGAGTGCAATTAGCAAAACAATTAATTAAATTAAATTTTAAACTTTGTGGAACCGGAGGTACCGCTGATTATATAAGCCAACATGGAATTAAGTGTAAAAAAATAAATAAAGTGAATCAGGGTTCCCCGCATATTGTAGATGTTTTAAATGCTAAAAAAATAGCTTTAGTTATTAATACCGGAGGTGGAAACAGTGAAGCTCAGTTGAGCGATGCTGTGGCATTAAGAAGAGCTACTTTAGCTAATAAAGTTCCATATTGTACGAATATGTCGACTGCTTATGTGTGTTTGGAAGGTATAAAGTCTCTTAAATCAAATAAAATAAATGTGACTTCGCTTCAAGATATTTAAAAAAATTAAAATTTTTTATTATAATTAAATGACGAATTACTTTACTTTCCAATCAGTTGGAAAAGTAACGTAGTTTATTTGAATACATCTTCTCTCTTTTTTAATTTTTTTTTTCTCCATACCGTGCCAAGTGTTTGGTCCACTTGTGAAGAAATATCCATAATTATGTTTGTAAGGAACTGTTTTAACTTTATTTAATTTTGCGTCATAAAAATCAGTTCCTAGATTTTCTGACTCGTCGTGTAAATTGACGAAAACTATTGAAGACATTAATTTTTCTTCAATGTCGCAATGAGGTTTAAGCCAAAAACCTTCTCTATCACAAATCACCTCTAGTCTTACATATGATTTGCTCAAGTCTTTTCCTATTAATAAACCTATCTTTTTATAAACTTCGGGTGATCTTAATTCTTCGATGAAGTTTGTAAGATGGGGAAAGATATTTGAATTTTCTTTAGTAACATAACATCTTAATTTTTTAGCTTTACCGCCATCTTTAATTCCTGCCCTAAAAGCACCTTCCCCACCATCTAAAGCTCTTGTACCGTCATAATTTAAATTTTGTTTTCTAGGATCAGAAATTTCAGCATTACAAATCTCATCGATAGCTTTTTTAGTTAGTGGCTGATTAATTTCAAAATGTTTAAAGGGATCTTTAAATAATTTTGTTTTTGTCTCTAAAGATTTAAATAATTCCATTTTCTTTCATTTTTTGTTTTACCAAAGGAGTAATCCTGTTTATCTCATCTAACTTATCGTAGCTCCAATTGTCAACACTTTCTCCCAACTCTTTTGTAATACCAAGTTTATTAAATAAAGAATAAAAATTTCTAAAACGTGTATTAGTTCTTTGAGCCTTCATCATCGCAACATAAACTGGTTTTCCTGTAATTGCAGCTTCAGAAATCATTGAGGTAGAGTCGCAAGTTACAATTATATAGTCAGCTATCGCTAAGGAACTCAAATAAGCTTTTTTATTTATTTCTTTTACAACATGGTGATTAAAGCTAAATGTGTTAAATGCTTTTTTAATTACGACCTCTGGGGTTCTGTATGAAGGAATAACGACAATCTTATATTTATCAGGAGTAAATAAAGCTTTTATTTTGTTAAAAACATAGTGAACATCATCCTCTGAATAACCGTAATACTTATTAGGTCCTCCAATAATAAAGGATACTAATTTTTTCTTTTCTTTATTTAATCGTAAGTATTTTGAATTATCTGTAATTTCTTTCTTAGTTAAATAATGTATAGATCCTTTGGTTGATAACACGTTATCTCCGCTTAGTTTATCATGTTCAGGACAAATTATTAGATCGAAGTTTTTTAAGGATACTTTTGGGTCTTGTATGTGAATATTAAAAATTTCTTTTCCGAATCTTTTCTTCAAAGCTATAGAAGTAATCACACTTTTTCTTCCACAAGAAATAATAATTTTTGAGTCGCAAACGAATTTATCTGTTAATAAATTTTCTGAAATAGGTGTAAATTTTGGTGGAATAAAATTCCAAAAAGGTTTTAGTTTCACTTTTTGGTGTCTAAATCTTAATTTTAAACCATTTGCCAGTCCCTCAACTTGACTTACCATTCCGTGCATGCCTTGGGTTAAAAGAAGAGCTTTTAATTTTAACATTAGATACTATATAACCTATCACTATGAATAATAAATCATCTAAACACACAAAAGTGTTGATTCTTGGTTCTGGACCAGCCGGTTATACGGCAGCAATTTATGCATCTAGAGCCATGTTGAAGCCAATTTTAGTTTACGGCTCCCAGCCAGGAGGGCAATTATCAACAACTACAGATGTTGAAAATTATCCTGGTTACTCAAAGGTGATTCAAGGACCATGGTTAATGGAGGAAATGAAGGGTCAGGCAGAAGCTGTTGGCACTGAAATGATACAAGATCATATCAATAAAGTAGATTTATCAGAAAAACCTTTTAAAGCTATAGGAGATAGCGGTAACGTTTATACTGCTGATACATTGATAATTTCTACTGGTGCACAAGCTAGATGGCTGAATATAAAGTCTGAACAAGATTTCAGAGGTTTTGGAGTTTCTGCTTGTGCAACATGCGATGGATTTTTTTTTAAAGACAAAGAAGTTGCAGTTGTAGGCGGAGGTAATGCAGCCGTTGAGGAAGCGATGTTTTTAACTAAATTTGCCTCTAAAGTAAAACTAATACACAGAAGAAATGAATTGAGAGCAGAAAAAATGCTACAAGAAAAATTAAGATCAAATAAAAAGGTAGAAATCATTTGGGACAGTGTTGTCGATGAAGTTTTAGGAAAAAATGATCCAAAAACTATGAATGGAATTAAGATTAAGAATGTTAAAAGCAATCAAATCAAAGAATTAAAGGTTGACGGGTTATTCATTGCGATCGGCCACGATCCAGCGACTTCTTTATTTAAAGATCAATTAAAAATGGATAAAGGAGGATACTTAATTACGAAGCCAGACTCTACTGAAACAAATATTCCTGGAGTATTTGCCGCTGGAGATGTTAAAGATAAAATATTTAGACAAGCAGTAACTGCAGCGGGAATGGGTTGTATGTCTGCTTTAGAAGCTGAAAAATTTTTATCCTCAAAATAAATTAGTCAAAAGATTCACAAAAATTTTTAATTCTGGTCATTGCTTTTTTAAGATTTTGCATTGAGGTTGCGTAAGATATTCTAAAATACCCAGGTAGACCAAATGCAGATCCTTGTACTACAGCGACACTTGATTTTTCTAAAAGTTTTTCTACAAAATCTTTGTCTGTTTTCATTTTTGTTTTTTTTCCTAGAAGTTTTTTACAATTAGGAAAGACATAAAAAGCTCCTTCGGGTTTCAAACAACTTATCCCTTTAATATTATTTAAACTATCGACTACAAAGTCTCTTCTTTTCTTAAATGAACTTGCTCTTTCCTTTATAAATTTTTGTGTTCCATTTAACGCCTCAACCGCTGCTGCTTGACTAATAGATGTGGGATTACTTGTAGATTGAGATTGAATTTTAGCCATAGCTTTTATTATTTCTTTCGGACCTCCAGCATAACCAATTCGCCATCCTGTCATCGAGTAAGATTTGCTCACTCCATTCATAGTTAAGGTTCTTTTTTTTAATTTTTTAATTTGTGCAATGGTGAAAAACTTAAAATTATCGTAGGTAATGTGTTCATAAATATCATCACTTAAAATATAAGTTTTTTTATATTTTGAGAGTACTTTAGCTAAAGCAAAAATCTCTGTCCTTGTATATCCTGCTCCAGTTGGGTTGGATGGCGAATTCAAAATAAGCCACTTTGTTTTTTTTGAAATTACCTTTTTGAGTTTTTTTGGTGTTAACTTAAAACTGTTTTCCTCTTCACATTTAATTATTCTTGGTTTTCCTCCTGCCAATAAAATCATATCTGGATACGATACCCAGTAAGGAGCTGGTATAATCACCTCGTCTCCTTTATTAATTGTGGCCATAAACGCATTGTATAAAACCTGTTTACCGCCGGTTCCTACAGAAATTTCATTTAGTTTGAATTTTAAATTATTTTCTCTTTTAAATTTTTTTTGGACAGCTTTTTTAAGAGCAGGAGTTCCATCCACTGCTGTATATTTAGTGTCTCCTTGTCTTATAGCTTTAATAGCTGCTTTTTTAATGTTATCAGGGGTATCAAAATCTGGCTCACCAGCCCCTAAACCTATTACATCTTTACCAGCAGCCCTCATTTCTCTTGCTTTTGAGGTCACAGCCATAGTAGGAGATGGTTTTATACGTTTTAAACTATTGGAAACTATGCTCATTGAAATTTATAATATTTTTTTTAAATTATTATTAACATAAAATGCAAAATACTTATCAAGAAAAAATAGCAGATTTAGAACTAAATAACTCTAATAAAACTAGCAAGTTAGAGGGTGGAATTAAATTTAAAATTAAAAGTGATTTTCAACCTAGTGGCGACCAACCTAAAGCAATTCAAAAGTTGCTCAAAAATCTTAAAGATAATAAGCAAGAGCAAGTCCTATTAGGAGTAACAGGATCAGGTAAAACTTTTACAATGGCTAAAGTTATAGAAAAATCAAATAGACCTGCTTTAATTCTTGCTCCAAATAAAACTTTGGCAGCTCAGCTCTATGGTGAATTCAAAAGCTTTTTTCCAAATAATGCAGTTGAATATTTTGTGTCTTATTATGACTATTATACTCCTGAAGCATATGTCCCTAGATCCGATACTTACATTGAAAAGGAGGCTTCCATAAATGAGCAAATAGATAGAATGAGACACTCAGCAACTAGGTCGTTGCTAGAAAGAGATGATGTCATAATTGTTGCAAGTGTATCATGTATTTACGGTCTAGGATCAGTTGAAGCTTATTCTAAAATGACCATTACATTAAAAAAAAATTATGAATACGAAAGAGATCAATTAATCAGAGCTTTTATAAATCTACAATATAAAAGAAACGACCAAAATTTTTTTAGAGGAACGTTTAGAGTCAGGGGTGAAAATTTAGAAATTTTTCCATCACATCTAGAAGATAAAGCTTGGAGAATTATTTTTAATTTTAATAAGTTGGAAAAAATTGAAGAATTTGATCCTCTTACTGGCGATAAAACCAATGACTATTCAATTATAAAAATTTATGCAAACAGTCATTACATAACTCCAAAGCCAACTATTGAACAAGCAATTAGACAAATAAAATCCGAGTTAGCCGTAACTTTAGAAAAACATCGTGCAGATAATAAATTATTAGAAGAACAGAGATTAAGAGAAAGAACGAAATTTGATCTTGAAATGATAGAAGCAACTGGTACTTGTGCAGGAATTGAAAACTACTCTAGATTTTTATCTGGAAGAAAACCAGGTGAACCTCCTCCAACATTATTTGAATATTTTCCAGATAACTCAATTATTTTCGTTGATGAAAGTCATGTAACTGTTCCCCAATTAAATGGTATGTACAAAGGAGATCATACAAGAAAAAAAACTTTAGCTGAATATGGGTTTCGACTTCCATCATGTATGGATAATAGACCACTTAAGTTCGAAGAGTGGGATTTAATGAGAACACAAACAGTTTTTGTATCAGCAACTCCTGGACCATGGGAATTAAAGCAAACAAAAAATGAGTATATAGATCAAATCATAAGACCCACAGGATTAATTGATCCACCTGTTGAAGTAAGACCGGCTAAAACACAAGTTGATGACTTAATGCACGAAGCGACAGAGATTGTTAAAAAAGGTTATAGAATTTTAGCTACTACTTTAACAAAAAAAATGGCTGAAGATTTAACAGAGTACTTACATGAAAATGGACTTAAAGTTAGATATATGCATTCTGATATAGACACGCTGGAAAGAATAGAAATTATTAGAGACTTACGAATGGGGGTTTTTGATATTCTAGTTGGAATAAATTTGTTAAGAGAGGGTCTAGATATTCCTGAATGTGCGTTAGTAGCTATATTAGATGCCGATAAAGAAGGTTTTCTTAGATCTGAAACCTCATTAATTCAAACAATAGGTAGAGCAGCAAGAAATGTTGATGGTAAAGTAATTTTGTACGCAGACAAAGTCACTAAAAGTATTGATAAAGCTATTAAAGAGACTGATAGAAGAAGAAATAAACAATTAGAATATAACAAAAAAAACAAGATCACTGCAGAAACTATAAAAAAAGATATTAACGACATATTAGAGTCAGTTTACGAAAAAGATTATGTAAAAATATCAGAGGGTTCTAATGTTGGTGGTAATTTAAGAAAACATTTAAAAGGACTTAATCGTAAAATGAAAGAAGCTGCATCAAATCTTGAATTCGAAGAGGCAGCAAAAATTCGAGATGAAATAAGAAAGCTAGAAGTAAGTGAATTAGAAGTAACATTAAATCCCAAGATAAGTCAGTACAAACTTAAGAATAAAGTGTATCCTAAAGGTAGATCAACTATGGGTATGCCTGGTACTAAACCTAGGAAAGCAATAAAGAAATGGAAGCCAAAAAAATAATAATTACTGGAGGAGCTACAAGGATAGGAGCTGCAATTGCAAAAAGTTTGGTAAGTTACGATACCAAAATATCCATTCATTTCAATAAATCCAGAAATAGCGCTTTAAAATTAAAAAAAGAATTAGAGGAAATCGGAGCTGAAGCTTATTTAATCAAAGCAGATTTAAATAACTTAAAGCAAACTCAAAATTTAATTAAAAATGCATATAAAAAAATGAGAGGATTAGACTGCTTAATAAATAATGCTTCTGTTTTTGAAAACGATAATCTTGAAAATTTTTCTGAAAAATCCTTTACAAAACATTTGAATATAAATTTAAAATCTCCAGCAATATTGATTCAGAACTTTAAAAAATTAATTAAAAGTAACGAGGGATGTGTTATTAATATTATTGATCAAAGAGTTGAGAAATTAACTCCTTTTTTTTTCTCTTACACTTTAAGCAAATCATCTTTGGTTACTTTAACTAAAACATCAGCTATGAAACTAGCCCCTAATATAAGAGTAAATGGTATTTCGCCAGGTCCTACCTTAAAAAACAAAAGACAGTCTGATAGCCATTTTAAAAAACAGTGGGAATCTATACTATTAAAAAAGAAAGTTGATTTAGATAATATTTGTAAGGGAGTAAAATTTCTTATTGATAATAAAAATATTACAGGAGAAATAATTAATATTGATAGCGGACAAAGACTTGCTTGGCGAACACCCGATATAATTAATACAAAAGAATGAAAATCATTAAATTAAAAAATAGCAATAAATACAAATATGAAAGAAAAATTTTAATTAAGGATTTAGTTTTAAAGATTTATGTAGGAATACATAATTTTGAAAAGAAAAAAAAACAAAGAGTTAAATTTAATATTGAAGTTTCTACTGATCCTAATCTCAAACCAAATAATAAAGATTTAACTTCTATTCTGAATTACGAAGAAATAATAAATGAGATCAAATTTTTAGTGGAAAAATTTCATCATAAGTTGCTGGAGGATCTTGCTGAAAATATTTTTGAAATACTTTTTAATAAAATAATTGTTAAAAAAGCAAAAATTAGATTAGAAAAATTGGATATTATCAAAAATACTGACTCGGTCGGAATAGAAGTTGAAAAGTCAAAATATTAAATGAAAAGAGAAATTTTAAAAGTTGCACTTTACAATTTTTTATTTATTTTACTTTTTTTTATAGCGTTTGAATCTATTTTAAGAATTTTCAATCTATCACAAATTCAAGGTTATAAAGCTGAACTTTATGAAGATAAGATTCATCGTGTTAAGCCAAATTCTGAAGGTATAATTGGTGGTAATAAATTTTATATTGATAGTTTTGGATTAAGAATTCCAAAAAAAAATTATAAATACAAATCAGCTAATAAAATCTTATTTTTAGGTGATAGTGTTACTTTTGGAGTTGGAGTTAAAGAAGAAAAGACTTTCGTAGGATTATACAGAAAAAATTTTAGATCCAGCGAAGTTTATAATTTAGCATTATTTGGATATCAAATTGAAGATTATTTAGTGCAGTTAGATGAAATTTCAAAATTATATCCTGTAGAAAAAATTGTCTATTTTCTTACTCTCAATGATGTATATGATCACACAAATGTTAAAACAGTAAAATATAGTGAAAATATGTATAAAAAGGGGTTTAAGAAAATTTTTAATCGCGATTTTTTTAGACAAATAAATCATTTTTTAAGAGATAAGTC
>TARA_B100001175_G_scaffold64207_1_pt1 | contig 11063 bp, 9 predicted proteins | sample TARA_B100001175 | Tara Oceans TARA_B100001175
TATTACATAAATCTAACATTCATTTATATAAGCCAATTCAATATATTGGAAGCGATGCTGATAATTGTGGAATTGGTGAAGAATATGGAAAAGATGGCTTATTCAAAGATATACAAAATGGCTATTATATAGGAGGGGGTACAGGTACTGCAGATGCATTAAAACTTAAAAATGAATTGATTCCCTTTGATAGCATATCTTCATGGATAGCTAAATCATGGGAAATATTAAATGAAAATAATATTTCCATGGAGCAGTATACATCTCTTAAGGGTATTCAATCTATCTATAGTAATTATTCCGAAATACCAATAAATGAACTTTGTAATGAATCAATTTATGCAAATGAGATATTTTCAAGAGCACTAAAAAATGAACAAGCGGCTTTATTAACTTGTGAGGATATAACTAAATATATGTCAATATTAATTGTAGAACGGATTGAAACAATCTTTAGTGGTTGGCAAAATAAATTTGAACTATTAAATCCTAAACATAGTTTGTTAATAAATAATCATCCATACAAAAATAATTTGTTAGAACGTATAATTATAGGTCAAGGTCTAGGTAAATTATTTCATCTATCAAAAAATACACCTTTACTTTGGGATCCATTACATAATAATATTTATGATATGATACAGAAGTCTAGGGTACTACCATCAGAAGCAAAAAAATTCTTTTTTGAAAATGGTACTCTGAAAAAAGGTTTTATTATGACCTCAAACTTGGATAATTCTGCCCTTTTGGGTGCAGGTGTAACAGCAATTTATAGCTAATTATGAATAACGAGTCTAACAGACTACTTGCTCTTGATTGTTTACGTGGACTAACTATTGCTTTTATGATTATTGTTAACACTCCTGGTAGCTGGTCGTATGTATATAGTCCTCTACGGCACGCAAAATGGCATGGGTGTACTCCAACAGATCTTGTTTTTCCATTCTTTTTATTTATAGTTGGTGTTGCAATGAGGTTTTCATTTAGGCATTACAATTATGAACCTTCAGTCAGTCTATTAAAAAAAGTTTTTTGGCGTACATTAACTATTTTTGCTTTTGGTCTAATGTTAAATGCATATCCATTCATACGTCAGGATTGGGATTGGTCCAGTTTACGAATTATGGGTGTATTACAGCGCATTGGTTTAGCATATGGATTGGCATCAATTATTTCACTATATATAAAAGATAATAAAATATGGATTCCTTCCAGTATCATCCTTATTGGTTATTGGTGGATATTATATTTATTTGGAGGTAATGACCCATACGGACTTAATACCAACGTGGTACGCGCTATCGATATATCGCTAATGGGTGAAAAACATCTCTGGCTTGGAAATGGAGTTCCGTTTGATCCAGAAGGATTATTAAGTACCCTGCCTTCATCGGTTACAGTTCTGATTGGGTATTATATAGGTATGCTTATTCAAGAAAATGAGAATCAAAGCTTGCTTGTAAAATCTTTAATAATATATGCTGCAAAAATTGCAGCCATTGGATGGATTTGGGGATTTTTCTTTCCGATTAATAAACCACTATGGACAAGCAGTTATGTTTTATATACTGCTGGAATAGCAACTTTCTTCTTAGCCCTATTTATATTCCTTGTTGATATAAAAAATTATAAAAAACTGTTTTGGCCATTAATGATTTTTGGAACAAACTCAATTTTTGTTTTTGTTGGCTCTGCCATATGGGTAAAAACAATTATTAATATAAAGTTTATACTTAATGGGGATTTAGTTTCAGGTTATAATTACCTATATAGCACAATCTTTCAACCCTTAGCTGGTAATTTCAATGGATCGCTTTTATTTGCATTAGGCCATGTATTAGCTTGGTGGCTAATTTTATACTGGATGTACCGAAAAAGAATATTTATTAAAATATAAATAATTATGTCATTAAATATTTTTATTACTGGTGCAAGTAGTGGTATTGGGGAATCACTAGCATACTATTATTCCCGGAAGCAATATACAATTGGTATAGCAGCTAGAAGAAATAATCGTTTGGAATCCGTTGCAAATGAATGCAAAAAGTTGGGGGGGAATCCGATGATGTATAATATTGATGTATCAGATAGAAAAGAATGCAAAGATGCAATAGAAAAATTTTTGTTTATTACTAAAAGTATAGACATTGTAATAGCAAATGCTGGAATTGGAGGTTATGATAATATTTTAAATGGGGATCCATCCGAAATAAATAAAATATATAATATAAATTTACTTGGTGTAAGCAATACTGTTTTACCATTTATTCCAAAAATGAAAAAGCAACATTCAGGAAGAATTGCAATCATTAGTTCAATTGCATCCTTTCGTGGTATACCAGAACATGGAGGCTATTCATCTAGCAAGGCAGCCTTAAATAATTTAACTGATAGTTGGGGTTATACTCTTAAACCCTATGGAATATCATTAACTACAGTATTGCCAGGATATATTGATACAGAAATGACAAAGGATCATGAATTCAAAATGCCATTTTTAATGAACTCTAATAAAGCTTCAGAAATAATTGCTAATTCAATTCAACGAAAAAGACGCAAATTAATTTTACCCTGGCAATGGAAGTTTATCATCCCAATATTTCGTATTCTCCCTCGATCTTTGATTTTTAGGTTCTCTCCTAACCAAATAAAATGAAAGTAACTTGTTTTTTTATCTTACGTCACTGCAACTTCTTAGAGGTTATGTTTATAGAAATAATACTTGATTGCCAAAACTTTTAACTGTATTTGATTACAACCAATACATTATAGAATGAATGAAATTTTAAAATCCCAACTGGATGAAATTAATTCTGGTGCAAACAGACCAAAGAATGTAGATCAAACCTCAGTAAAAAAACTTGGAGTTCTAGGATCTGGACTAATGGGTCATGGTATAACATATGTATCAGCATTATCTAAAATTGAAGTAGTAATGACTGATTCTTCTCAAGAAAATGCAGATAAAGGGTTTTCAAGAATAGAAGATATTTTACATGACAGTGTTGAACTTGGTCGAATATCACAAAAAAATGCAGATAAAATTCTTAATCGCATAACAACTACAGATAATTACAATCGACTTCAGGATTGTGATTTAATAATTGAGGCAGTATTTGAAGATCGTGATTTGAAAAGAAAAGTTACAACTCAAGCTGAAAGAATCATGGATCAGAATGGAATATTTGCATCCAACACCTCTACTCTTCCTATCACAAGCCTTGCAGAAAAATCTATTCGACCAAAAAAATTTATTGGTATACACTTCTTTTCCCCTGTACACAAAATGAAACTTGTAGAAATTATCAAAGGCAAAAGAACCGATGATGAAACAATAGCAAAAGCTTTTGATTATGTATTAACAATTGGAAAAATACCAATTGTTGTAAATGATAGTCGCGGGTTTTATACATCACGAGTATTCAGTACGTATACAAATGAAGGATTAGCTTTACTAGCGGAAGGGAACCATCCACAAGAAATTGAATCAGCAGGAAAAAAGGCTGGAATGCCGGTGGGGCCCCTTGCCGTAATTGATGAGATAAACCTTGGTTTAGTTGCAAGAATAAGAAATCAAACTAGAGAAGATCTTGCTACTGAAGGAAAAGAACTACCATTATTACCTTCAGATCGAGTAATTGATATTATGACCAAAACTGTGAATCGCTTAGGCAGAGCAAATGGTGGAGGTTTTTATGAGTATCCAGAAAATCAAAAAAAATATCTTTGGCCTCAACTACAAACCCACTTCCCTCCTGCAAAAAATCCTCTAGGGCAAGATGAAATGATAGAAAGAATATTATTTATACAAGCTATAGAAACAATTCGTGCTTATGAAGAAAATGTTGTGACATCTGTAGCTGATGCTAATATTGGAAGTATTTTTGGTTGGGGATTTGACTCTAACAAAGGGGGAACACTACAGTTTGTAAATAACTACGGAATTCAGGAATTTGAAAAAAAATCTATACAATTAGAAAAAAAATACGGTGAACGTTTTAAACCTCCAAAAATGTTGAAAGAAATGTCTTCCAAAAAAGAAATGTTTTAACATAGATAATGAAAAAAAATAAAACTGTTAAAATTGGTTGTGCTTCTGCTTTTTGGGGTGACACTAGTAGTGCTGCACCTCAACTAGTACACAGTAAAAGTATAGATTACCTTGTTTTTGATTATCTGGCAGAAGTTACTATGTCTATTCTTGCAGATGCAAAAATGAAGAATCCTGATTTAGGATATGCAACTGACTTTATCAAACATATTGGTCCTCTTCTAAATGATATAACAAAACAGGGGATTAAAGTTATTAGTAATGCGGGAGGGATTAATCTTAAATCATGTCGGAATGCTGTATTGGAAGAAGCAAAAAAGGCAGGAATAAAATTAAATATCGCAATTGTTGAAGGCGATAATCTCATTAGTAGAGAAAAAACTTTAAGAAGTCTACCAGTTAAAGAATTAGAAACTGATAAAGCTATGCCAGAACAAATTACCAGTATTAATGCATATCTAGGTGCTGCTGGTGTCAGGCGAGCACTTGAACTAGGCGCGGATATGGTTATTACAGGTCGCTGTGTTGATAGTGCAGTTGTGTTAGGTCCATTAATGCATGAATTTGACTGGAAATATAATGAATATGACAAGCTTGCTGCCGGGAGCTTAGCTGGTCACATTATTGAATGTGGGGCACAATGTACTGGTGGAAATTTTACTGATTGGCATTTGGTCAATAATTTTGATAACATGGGATTTCCTATTGTTGAGGTAGCATATGATGGAAGCTTCATTGTAACCAAACCTGAAGAAACAGGCGGGATTGTTTCATTTGGCTCTGTTGCAGAACAATTTCTTTATGAAATTGGTAACCCTGGGTCCTATCTCCTTCCTGATGTGAAATGTGATTTTACCAATGTTCAAATTGAAGAAATAGATCATGAAAAAGTATTAGTTAAGGGAGCAAGGGGGTTTGCACCAACAGATACTTATAAAGTATCAGCAACATACTGGCATGGTTATCGAATTACAATAGCTGTGATCATTTGTGGAATAAATGCTTCCAAGAAAGCGCAAGTTACTGCTGATGCACTTATTAAAAAGACCAAACATATTTTTTTGGAAAATGGTCTGGATGATTATTCGGATACAAATATATCAATAATCGGAACTGAAACAACTTATGGAAAAAATAGAAATGAAGTAGAACCTAGGGAAGTTTTATTGAAAATTATTGCTAAACACAAACAAAAAGATGCATTAACAATACTTTCAAAAGAACTTGCACAAGCTTCTACCGGAATGACTCCTGGGTTTATCAATATGTTCGGAGGAAGGCCTTCCGTATCCTCATCCATACACTTATTTTCTTTTTTATTTCCTAAAGACCAAATAATTACTACAGTTGATATACATGATAAGGAATATGAAGTTGAAGCCTATACAGCAAAATCAAATTATATGGACACCAATTCAAAAATATCTGGTTTATCTGATAATATAGATATTACTGATACAGAGGTAGCATTGATAAATTTAGCTTATGCACGAAGTGGTGATAAAGGTGATCATTCTAATATTGGAGTCATAGCAAGAAAAGCTGAATACTTTCCATATATTCGAAAAGCACTTTCAATAGAAATAGTAGCAAAATATTTTGCTCACGTTCTTAAAGGCGATGTTGAACGTTGGGATGTCCCCGGAATCAACGGATTAAATTTTTTACTTAAAAATTCATTAGGTGGTGGTGGTATGGCCAGTCTAAATATTGATCCTCAAGGAAAAACATATGCTCAACAACTTTTAGACATAATGATACCAGTTCCCCATATAATTATTGAGCAAACAAAAAATAATCATGACTAATCTACCACATACAAAAAATCTAGAATTAGATATTTCAAAAGACTGGCTTACTATCTGGCTTAATCGTCCCAATAGTCGCAATGCTCTTACCAATGAAATGATTGAGGACTTTAAAAATATTTTTAATTCTATTCGCAACGATCCTTCTATACGGGGAGTTTCTTTTCGTGGTAAAGGAGGAGTATTTTGTGCAGGTGCTGACTTAAAAGAAATTAAATCTATATTTGATGGAAAATCAAAAAAGGAAGATGTAATTCGATTTAGCATGGCAACCGGTAATCTCTTTGAATCTATAAATACTTTACCTCAAGTAACTGTAATGGTGATTGAAGGCGCTGCGATAGCTGGAGGGCTTGGTCTAGCGTGCTGTGGTGATTTTATTATTACACACAAGGATACTCGTTTTTCTTTAACCGAAACAAGGATTGGGCTTTTACCAGCACAAATTTCACCATTCATTATACAACGACTAGGTCTTGTAAAAGGGAAACAATTAATGTTAACAGCAGCACAAATAAATGGAGAAGAAGCTCTAAATATTGGTCTTGCTGATTTTGCTGGTAATACAGCATCTGAACTTGAAAATCTTGAACATAACATTAAAAGTCAGGTATTAAAATGTGCACCGGGTGCAGTTGCAGAAATAAAAGGGTTAATTAACCTTATTACGGATTTACCGAGGAGTGAATTAGTCTCCAAAGCAGGGGATAGTTTTGCTAAACAGGTATTAAGCGATGAAGGTCGTGAAGGTATTGCTTCCTTTCTTGAAAAACGGAAGCCAACATGGGAAGTGTAGAGAAGTCATTTGATATCCTTCGAGCCAATGTACATTCTAAGGTACAATATAAGATTCATAAAATAATAGACTGGATTTATCTAATATCTTCGTGAAATTATAAGAAAAGGAAAAGTAATGAGTATTTTAAAGAATAAAACAGTATTTATCACAGGCGGTAGCCGTGGAATAGGAAAGGCAATAGGAATAAGGCTGGCTAAAGAAGGTGCTAATATAGTAATTGCAGCAAAAACTGTTGAACCACATCCAAAATTACCTGGGACAATTTATACAGCTGCGGATGAAATGGATAAAGCTGGTGGAAAGGGATTAGCAATTTGTACAGATATTCGATTTGAAGATCAAGTTAAAGCTGCTATAGAACAGACTATAGATACTTTTAATGGAATAGATATTCTAATTAATAATGCCAGTGCAATTCAACTTACAGGAACATTAGAAACTGAAATGAAAAGATTTGATCTTATGCATCAAATTAATGTTCGTGGAACATATATGACTTCAAAACAGTGTATACCTTACTTAAAGAAAGCAAATAACCCACATATTCTAAACCTATCACCGCCATTAAATATGGAAACAAGATGGTTCGCTCCCCACGTAGCATATACAATGTCTAAATTTGGGATGAGTATGTGTGTTTTAGGAATGGCAGGAGAATTAAAAAAGGATGGTATTGGAGTAAACGCCCTTTGGCCAAAAACTGTAATTAAAACTGCAGCTGTTCAAAATCTACTAGGGGGTGATAAAGTAATGGAAAAAGCTCGTACGCCTAATATAATGGGTGATGCAGCTTTTGCCATTTTAAGTAAGAAGAGTTCTGAGTGTACAGGAAATTATTTTATTGATGAAGAAATACTACGGTCAGAGGGAGTAACTGATTTTAGTAATTATTCTAATCTATCTGATAGTGAGTTAATGCCAGATTTCTTTATATAGCAAGAATTAATACATTTCATTTATTAACTCTTGGTAGTTATTTATAACTACTTTCCTTTTCACTTTTAATGTAGGGGTTACTTCATCCTTATCTTGATCTAATTCTTCTTCAAGAATACGAAATTTTTTCACTGTTTCATAACTAGCTAAATCTCTATTTAATAGTGAGATTTCACCTTTAATTAAATCAATGACTTTTTGTTTTTTTGTTAAATCAGATAAATCCTGATACATTATTCTATTATCTTTAGCAAACTTAGCAATCTCGTCTTCATCTAAAGTTATTAAAGCAGTTAAATATGGTTTTTTATCTCCATAAACCATTGCAAGGCTAATATACGGGCTTGTTTTTAATAGATTCTCAATATTTTGTGGAGCAACATTTTTTCCACCAGCCGTTATAATAATATCTTTCTTCCTATCAGTAATAAACAAATATCCATCCTCATCTAAATATCCAATATCACCTGTATGTAACCAAATATCTCCATTCTCATCAGGAATTAACAATTCTTTTGTGTCATCTTCGTTCTTATAATATCCAGAAATATTTTGTGGACACTTTGTGCAAATTTCACCATCAGCTGCAATCTTAATTTGCGTATTAGCCAAAGCTTGACCAACTGATCCAATCTTCGCTTCACCAATTTTATTTCCTGTCACAATCCCTGTTGTTTCCGTCATTCCATATCCTTCATAAATATCAAGCCCAATCCAATGAAAATATCTTATAATATTTGGAGAGATTGGCGCTGCACCAGAAAGTAAATATCGAATATTACCTCCAAACATATCTTTTATTTTTCTGAAAACAAGAAAATGTGCTAATAATCTATTTAATCTTATCCAAAAATTTGGGTTTCTCCCTTCGTCTTTTAATTCTGAATACTTTTTCCCTACAGATATAGCCCAATTATAAATTGTTTTTTGAAAAGCTGTCGCGCCTTTTATTGCAATAGAAATCTTGGCATAAAATTTTTCAAATATTCTGGGAGTACCAAACATAACTGTTGGCCCTGTCTGTCGAAGATTATACGGTAAATCCTCAAGACTATCCGCATAAACTGTTACATACCCTGAATACAATTTTATAAAATGACCTAATAATCTTTCTGCGATATGTGATAGAGGTAAATAGGATATTCCTAGATCATTTCTATAGGTAGGCAATAGATCTGGTAAGCTTTTTGCAACAGAAATAACATTATTACTGTTAAACATACCTGCTTTTGGATCCCCTGTAGTCCCAGAAGTATAGGTGAAACTGATAATGTCGTCTGGTTTTATAGAATGTAATTTTTCTTCATAATTGCCGATATTTTTTGCGCGATGAGATACTCCTACTTCTCGAAATTTTTTAATTGATACAACATTAGGTAATTCATTTGGAATATATTTATCTATAACTACTACTTTTTTTACTTCAGATAATTCACCCCAGATTGATAACATTTTATCTAGCTGCTCCTGATCCTCTACAAATACAATCTTACTTTCACTATGCTTCACAATATATTTAACCTGTTCTTCCGTGTTTGATGCATAAACAGGTGCAGTTATACATCCTATTCCCATTATCGCCATATCAATTACAACCCACTCCAGTCTTGTCTCTGATAAAATTGAAACCTTGTCTCCTTTTTTTAGTCCCTCAGCAATTAATGCATGCCCTAAATCTCTTGCCCAATCTCCATAATCATTCCATGTATGACTTTCCCATATACCTTTATTTTTACGCCACATAGTAACATCATTTCCATAATTTTCAACATTGTACCAAAATAATTTTGGTACTGTATTTATGATATTAGTATCTGGCTTATCCATCATCTCCATTATCCTCCCCATAGTTTTTCTCTACGGGTATATTTGCCTTCGCCTAAATATTGTTCACGAACTTTTTCTTCTTTTATTAGCTCATCATAGGTGCCACTTAAAAATATTTTTCCTGTTGTTAAAACATAACCGTAATCTGCGATTTTTAACGCATAGTTTACATTTTGTTCAACTAACAATATTGTAACACCTGATTTATGTAATTCTTTTATAGTAGCAAAAATATCTTTAACTAGTAATGGTGATAAGCCCATTGATGGTTCATCTAAAAGTAATAATCTAGGCTTTATCATTAATGCGCGAGAAATCGCTAACATTTGTTGTTCCCCACCGCTTAATGTGCCCGCTAACTGATCTTTGCGTTTTTTTAATATAGGGAAATGTATATAAGCTTCTTCCATTCTTTCTCTTAATAATTCTTTTTCCTTAATTAAGAATCCACCCATAAATAAGTTGTCATACACTGTCAAATCTGGAAATATCCTTCGCCATTCAGGGACTTGGCTAATACCCATAGAAACAATTTTTTCTGGATCTTTTCTATCAATTCGAATATTATTAAAATGAATGGTTCCATTTTCTGGCTCAACCAACCCACTAATTGTTTTTAATATTGTTGACTTACCTGCTCCATTTGCTCCTAAAATAGTTACAAGCTGACCTTCTTCAACATTAAGTGAAACTCCATGTAGTGCTTTTATTTTTCCATAGTATGTTTCAACTCCAGCTAGTTTAAGCATTAAGTGGTTCTCCTAAATATGACTCAATAACTTTAGGGTCATCTTTAATAATCTGCGGCTCGCCCAAAGCAATAACTTTTCCTGATTCTAAAACACAAATTTGATCCGAAATGCTCATGACTAAATTCATATCGTGCTCTACCAATAAAACTGTTACTCCAAGTTCATCTCTTATATCTCTAATTATATTTGCTATTTCTCTAGTCTCTTGATCATTCATCCCAGCAGCGGGTTCATCCAGTAAAATTAATTTTGGTTTTGATACAAGAGCTCTAGCAATTTCGGCTAACTTTTGAATACCAAATGGTTGCCCCATCATAAACTTTTGCTCATAATTTGCAATCCCTAAAAAATCCATAATTTCAAGGGCCATTGATTCTTCAATTTTTCTTTGATCTCTAGTAACTAATCTCTTAAGTGTTCCCAACGTATCAATTCTACTATTCGCCCCTAAAAGGATGTTATCTAATACTGTCATAAATGGAATATTCTGAACATTTTGAAACGTACGCGATATACCTGAACGAATAATACGATAAGTCTTCTTATTTAATAAATCATTGCCACAAAAATTTATTGTTCCGTTTTGGGGTTTATTAAATCCATTTATACAATTAAATAGTGTTGTTTTACCAGAGCCATTAGGTCCGATAAGAGAAAAAATTTCATTTTCTTTTACTGTAAAAGAAACCTTATCTAGCGCAACCAATCCAGAAAAACGCATTGTTAAACTATCAATATTAAGATCTGTCATAAAAGATTTAGGGCTCTGTAATAACAGAGCCCTAAATATGCTAAGTATTTTTTATTCGAGCCAATCAGAAATGACGACTTGCTCGCCATTCTGCATTTGAACAAGTTTTACTTTGTCTACCCCGGCATGATCATTTCGA
>TARA_B100001175_G_scaffold131551_1_pt1 | contig 10998 bp, 10 predicted proteins | sample TARA_B100001175 | Tara Oceans TARA_B100001175
ATGAAACAATCACTTAATTTAAAGTCAAAATCTGGAATTCATAGATTGATTAGCGCTTTAGAAGAAAGGGGTTTCATAAAAAGATTAGCTCATAAAGCTAGAGCATTAGAGGTTATAAAATTACCAGAAACAGCTTCTGCAAATGATATTTATAATAGTTTTTCACCAAGTGTTATCAAAGGAGGATTAGATGATTCTGGAGCAAACTCTGATGAAATGGAAGTCCCTGTGCTCGGAAAAATAGCAGCAGGTACACCTGTTGAAGCTATTCAAAATGAAGTATCTAGAATTCCTTTACCAAATAACTTAGAAAAAAATGGTGATTATTTTGGTTTAAAAGTTCAAGGTGACTCAATGATTGAAGCAGGAATCAACGAAGGTGATACTGTCATTATTAAGAGAACTGATACAGCAGATAATGGAAAAATAGTAGTAGCTTTAATTGATGAAAATGAAGCTATGCTTAAAAGAATTCGTAAAAAAGGCAAAGTTGTTGCTCTTGAAAGTGCTAATAGAAACTACGAAACTAAGATTTTTGGACCTGACAGAGTAAAAGTTCAAGGTGTGTTAGTATCTTTATATAGAAACTTCTAAAAAAATAGTCTAAACATCTTTGATGTCTAAAGTAGCAACAAGATTTGCTCCCTCACCTACCGGACCTCTTCACATAGGTGGTGTAAGAACAGCTTTATTTAATTGGCTTTACTCTAAAAACCAAAAAGGTACATTTCACCTTAGAATTGAAGACACTGACAAAGAAAGATCTAAAGATGAGCATAAAGTTCAAATCATTAATTCTTTAAAATGGATTGGAATAGAACAAGATGGTGAAGAATACATCCAATCAACTAAAATAGATGATCATATAAATGTTGCGAATGAGTTAATTAAAAATGGTAATGCTTATAAATGCTATTGTTCAAATGATGAAATTGAAGAACAAAAAAAAAGAGCCAGACAAAAAAAACTTCCTTATATTTATAATAGAAAATGGAGAGACATTCCAGAGTCTGATGCGCCTAAAGATATAAAACCTGTTATTAGATTTAAAAGTAAAATTGAAGGTACTTCCATATTAAAAGATTTGGTTCAAGGAGATGTTGAAATTGACAATAATACAATTGAAGACTTTATAATTTTAAGAAATGATGGAACACCAACATACAATCTTTCTGCAACTGTTGATGATCATCAAATGGGTATGACACATATTATTAGAGGTGATGATCATAAGATTAATACCTTCAAACAAATGCAGATATATATCGCTATGAAATGGGAGTTACCGCAGTTTGCACATATACCTCTTATTCACACTATTGAGGGCAAAAAGCTGTCAAAAAGAGATAATGCTTCAACATTAGATGATTATTCTAAAATAGGAATAATGCCAGATGCACTGAGGAACTATTTACTTAGACTGGGATGGTCATTTGAGGATAAAGAGATATTTACATTAGATGAAAGTATTAAATATTTTAATTTAGAAGGAATTGGTAAATCTCCATCTAAATTAGATATGAGTAGAATTTTATCGATGAACGAACACTACATAAAAAATATAGATGAAAATGATTTATTTGATCAATTTATCGAATACTGTAAATTATTTAAAAGTGCAATTAACCCTGAAAAGAAAGATAAGGTTAAAAAATCTTTAATTTTCCTTAAAAATAAAGCCAAAACTCTAGAAGATATATTTAATAATGGGCAATATATAATGGTCGATGAAATAACTTTTAATCAAGATGATATAAAGCTAATTGATGATAAAGCAAAAAAAGTTATATCTGATTTTAAAAATCAATTTGAAAAAGCAGATAAACTTAGTAAAGAAACATTGGAACCGATCGTTAATGATCTTATTAAATCAAATAATACAAATTTTAAAGGTGTAGGACAGCCATTAAGAATAGCTTTAACAGGTTCAAAATTTGGTCCTGGAATATATGATATTATTATATCCTTAGGTAAAGAAGAAGTAACAAAAAGATTAACTAGCAAGAAACTTAGTTAATACTAATGAAGCTTCATCAGAAGAAGAAGTTTTAGATCTGATCTCACTTAAAGTTTTCTCACAATCTTTGATTTGTTGTTTCATCATTTCAGGATTGTTTAGAAAATATACAACTGAATTATAAATTTCTTTAGCATTACATTCTTTTTGAATTAGTTCTGGAATTATTTCTTTATTATTGATTATATTGATAATATTTGCATATTTAATCTTTACTAATAATTTCACTATTAAATAATTTAAAAAATTCATCTTATAAATAATTATAGATGGAACTTTTGCATTACAAATTTCAAGAGAAACTGTTCCAGATTTTGAAACTGCGAAAATAGATTTATTCAATATTTGTTTTTTAATATTTTCATCTGAAATAACTTCAACATTTTGTAAATTAAAAAAATTTATTTTTTCATTTATTAAGTATTTATTTTCTTCAGTAGCATGGAAAACAAAATGATAATCATTAAATTTTTTATTCATCTTCTTTATAAAGTCAATCAATATTGGTAAAAGTAAATTTATTTCAGATGATCTGCTACCTCCAAAAAGCGAAATAATTTTTTTATCACTTGATATGATGTTTGATAGATCAATCTTATTTTTTGTTTCTTGTTCTAATAATGGATGGCCAACAAAAGTATTAGGAATACTTTCTTTATCAAAGTATTTTTTTTCAAAATTAAATAATAACAAAATATGATCTAAAAATTTTTTAAATTTTTTTACTCTACCCTCGCGCCACACCCATACTTGTGGTGCTACATAATGTATAGTTTTTATACTATTATTTATTTTTTTTACTTTTTCAGCAACTCTTAAAGTGAAATCAGGGCTGTCTACACTAAATAAAATATCAGGATTAAATTCAATTATCTTATTTACTGTTTCGTTTATTTTATTTCTAATTTTATATAAATTTAAAACAACGCTTGTAAAACCAATATAAGTTATTTCTTTTTGATCATATATTGATTGAATTCCTAAAGAATTTAAATGTGATCCTCCTACGCTTAAATATTCAATATCAGATTGGTTTTGCTTAAGTTTAGAAATAACAGTTGATGCTAGCCTATCTCCAGATGGTTCACCTGTTAATACAAATATTTTTTTCATTTTACTGTAATAAACATCTTATTTTTGTTGGCGAAAATAATGCATTTTTTTTTATCTAAAAAAACATGCTGTCCATTTCTTACAACTAAACCTTTTAATCCAGCTGTTTTACTTTGCTTTAATGTTTTTAATCCAATAGTAGGTAAATCAACTCTAAGATCCTGTTTCTTTTTGGGAAATTTAACCAAAACTCCATGATTTTTAAATTTTTTACTTCTACTAATTTTAAGCATTTTTTCAGTTCCACCTTTTCCTTCTATTGAGATCACTTTGTTATCTCTTACCACAACGCCTTGGCTAAAATTATACTGTCTTAAATTATTCAATATTTTTATAGCTTTCTTAATATCTAGTTCATCATTATTGTTAGGTTTTGTTTTAGAATAATTACCTTTTTTTAATGTTAATTCAGGGTTAAATTTCAAAGAATTTTCAGTTTTGATTTTATTTTGAGCTAATATTTTTATAATCTCTTTAAGAATAGCGGCATCTCCAAGTTTGGATGCTTTAATTATTCTTGGAATATAATAAATTCCTTTAAAATCTAATTTTAATTTAGTAAAATTAGGTTTAGCCACTTTACCTGCGAACAAGACTTTCTTGCAGCTATTTTCTTTCAAAATATTGATTATTTTTCCAAATTGACCTATGGAAACTGAATAAGATTTTTTATCTTTTTTAAATTTTTTTGATTTTGATAAATCTATTATTAAATAATTTATTTTCCTTTTTTTAATTCTTTTAAGAATTTCATTTGGAAAGTCTGTATCACCAAAAATTAAACCTATCATCTTAAGAAAACGGTGTGCAAATCGATCTTTTTTTATCTTTTGTTATGAATTCTATTACATTTTTAACTAATGGATTTTCCTGAAATGATCCATTTAATTTACTAATATTTTCAGTGAGATTTTTTGTTGCAAAAATTTCTTTATAAGCTTCACTTAAGCCTAAAATATCTTTATTTTCAAATTTAGCTCTTCTTAATCCTATCAAGTTTAGACCTTGTAAAGAATTTCTGTTTCCTGTTGACAATCCATATGGAATTACATCATGCAAAACTCCCGTCATTCCACCTATCATTGCCATTTTTCCAATTCTTGTAAATTGTTGAACTGCAGAGTTACCGCCTATAACAACATTATCTTCTATAATTGCATGACCTCCTAATGGTACATTGTTTGCTATAATTACATTATCTCCTACCATACAATCGTGAGCGATATGTGATGAGATCATAAATAGACTTTTATTTCCTATTTTTGTTTCTCCTCCTCCTCCGATTGTTCCGGGATTTATTGTAACATATTCTCTAATAGTATTTTTATCGCCAATTATTAATTTAGTTTTTTCACCATTAAATTTTAAATCTTGTGGATCATTACCAATAGATGCAAAGGGATAAATTTTATTTTCTTTACCGATCTTAGTATGTCCTGAAATACTTACATGAGAATGAACAATCGTTTTTTCTTCTATCTCTACGTTTGGACCTATTACTGTATAAGCGCCTATTTGAACATTTGATGATATCTTAGCTTTTGAGTCAATTATCGCGGTTTTATGTATCACTTATTATCCTTTATAAATCTTTTTAAATCTTTTGCAGGATAACCCATTACTTTGGAGTTATCTGGAATATTTTTTATCACTCCAGAACCACCTCCTATCTGGACATTATTACCAACTTTTAAATGTCCAGAAATACCGGCTTGACCACCAATCATTACACTATTCCCCAAAGTAGAACTTCCAGCAAATCCAACTTGACCTGCTATTATGCAATTTTCACCAATTTTGTTATTATGAGCAATGTGTACCTGATTATCTAAATAAGTATTCTTTCCTATAATAGTGTTTGATACGGATCCTCTATCAATTGTACACCCACAACCTATTTCGCAGTTGTTTTCAATTATTACTATTCCTATATGTGGGTATCTAATATTTTGACCTTTATTTGGAAAAAAACCAAATCCTTTTTTTCCTATGACACATCCATCCAAAATAGAAACATTGTTTTTGATTAATGTATTTCTAATAATAACGTTAGATCCTATTGAGCAATCATTGCCAATAATTACATTACTTTCTATTATTGAATTATGACCTATTGAACAGTTAGAGCCAATTTTAACATTTTTTCCTAACAATATATTTTGACCATGTTTAACAGTTTTGTGAAAAGAAGTTTTTTCAATATTCTCTGATTGAGTATCAAAATCATCAGTAACAGCATCAGGATAAAAAATTTTAGTGATCATTGCAGTTGATATAAGAACATTATCAACTTCAATAGATTTACAATTTTCTGGTAATATATTTGATAATTTTTTTGTTGTTATACAATAGGCTGCTTTAGTTTTTGAAGCTACGGCTTCATATTTTTTTGAATGAAAAAAAGTAATATCTTTATTTGATGCCGAAACAAGATCTTTGACATCAAAAATATTTGTCTCAATATATTTAAATTTATTATCAATATTTGCAGAATTTAAAATATTATCGATTCTAAAAGGACCTTTATTTTCAAAAAACGGATTAATCATTTAATCTTTTTTATCAAAACAATGATTAAATACTTATCAATAAATATTACTAATTATTTTCTATCAACAATAGTAGCAGACCATTGAGCATCAGCCATTTTTTTTCCTTCAACAAAAGCTTCTCCTTTATATTTCCATACTCTTCCATGAGAACGAATGGCCTCAATATTCAGTTCTAATTTACAATCTGGTATAACTGGATTTCTAAATCTTGCTTTTTCCACACTCATTAAAAAAACTAATTTATTGTCATAGTCAGATTTATCAATACCAGCCGCTGTTAAAGCTGCTGCAGCCTGACCGAAAGCTTCGACTATTAAGACACCGGGCATTACTGGATTTTCAGGAAAGTGACCCTGAACATAAAAAGCATCTTTTTTGACATTCATGATGGCTGTTGCGGAATGTAATTTTTTTATATTTATCAACTCATCAATTAATAACATTGGCTCTCTATGAGGTAGTAAATCAGTAATTTGTTTTTTATTTAAAGTATTAGTCATTAAAATTTGATGTATCTATATTTTGGTTTATTATTTCTATAATATCTGCCGTTTTGTTTAAATCGTTATGACCTACTATAATATATTTTTTTTGTAAAAGGTATTTTATATTATTTTTACTTACATATTCAAGCAGTATAGGTTCTATTAATTTTAAAAGTTGTGATTTATAGGAAATTAATTTATTTTGCTGTTCTTTTAATCTCTTCTGGTTTTCTTTATTTAAATTATTTATATCAGTTTTTAATTTATTTAATTTTTTATTAAATTCATCTTTATTTAAAATATTTTTTTGTTTAATGAGTTCATCTTCTCTTTTTTTTAAATCTTCTTTAATAGATAAAATTTTATCATTATTTTTTTTTTTTAAAATATCAATTTTTTTATTAATAAATATTCCAGGTTCTGATTGATTAATAATTTTATCTAAATCAATATAAAAAATTTCAGCTTGTGAATTTGATGTTGTTAATAAAAATATAAAAAAAAAAAAATTTATTAGTATCTTCATTAAAAAGTTGTGCCAATATTAAATCTAAATGTTTCTTCTACATCTGAAGAGTCTTTTGTTATTGGTTGTGCTAATACGAAATTTAATGGTCCAATTGGTGTTAACCAATCAATTGCTAATCCTGTTGAAGATCTTATTTTGCTGTTATCTAAACTACTATTATAATCAACACCCCATACATTTGCAGCATCAAAGAATAAACCAAAACTAACTGACTCTAGATCTGGTAAAAAATCTGGTAGTGTTGTGGCTAATGTCATGGCACTAGCATAGTTTCCACCAATGTAATCATTGTTATCTTTTGGGCCAATTTTTCCAGATTTAAAACCTCTAATTTTTCTTGAAGGTAAATTAATTCTTTCAGAAACTCTTACTTCACCACCTTCTAAAGAATTAACAGCAGACAAATGATAGGATAAACTTCCAATCATGTTTTCACTCAATTTTTGATAATATTTAAAATCATAGCTATTAAATAATGAATAATCGTTAGAAACAATTGGTAGAACTTGATTAAACCTTGAATAAAATCCTTCTGATGGTCTGAAAATTTGATTTCTTCTATCGTATAAAAAACTATAATCTAATTTTATATTATTATAATTGCCATCCTGTTTTCTTAAAGATTGAGAAGCAGAAGAATTAGTTTCCAAATCTTCAATTTCAAAGATGGCTAAAGGCGTAAAAAATAGATCTTGTTTATATTCAAATCCCGTACCTACAGTAACATTAGTAATAGTATTTTTATAACCTGATGTATCAAAATAATCATTATCAGATCTTGATAAATTTAATTTAAGTGATTTGTCGGTATAATTATAATTTGGTATAGAAATATTTACGCCTCCTATAATAGAAGTTTGTGAAACCGATAAGTTAGTATTTAATTTAGTTGCATTACCTCTAAAGTTATTTTCCTTAACACCAAAACTAAAAGTTTGACCAGATGAACCGAATCCAGCGCCTGCTGAAATTTCTCCTGTAGGTTGTTCTACTAAATTAATTTCTATATTTTTTTTAAATTCGTTTTCTGTATCAACAATTTTATAGTCAACCTTAGAAAAAAGACCACTTGATTGAATATTGTTTATTGACTTGTTGTTTAAAATTTGATTCAGGGGATCACCTTCATCAACAATTAACAGATCTCTTATAGCATTTTCATTTGTAATATCATTTCCAAAAATATTGATTCTATCAACATATAATTTTTTACTTTCGTCAATTATAAACTTTATATTAATTTTATTTTTTTCCACTAATGTTTCTTCAAAAGAAGCATTAATAAACTCAAATTGTTTTGTTATTGCTATCTTGTCTATTTGATTTAACAATTTTTCAATTTTGTTATGCGAATAGACAGTATTTTTAATTTCATCTATAGAAAGTTGAATTTCTTTAAAATTATTTAAATCATAATCGGATGGAACAATTAAATCTAAATTATTAAAATAATACTTTTCACCAGCATTAATATTGTATGTAAGTTTAAAATTATTATCTTTAATTATACTTGCCGTAGATTGAGTAATTTTTACTTTATAGTATCCTTCATTTAAATAAAAATTTTTAAGCAATCTCTGGTCAAGATTAATTTGACCTTCATTTAAATATTTTTTTTTTGATAAAAATTTCCAAAATTTATCTTCTTCAGTAACTATAACTCTTGAAAGAGTATTTTTTTTATAGATTTTATTACCAGTAAAATCTATTTTACTAACAACAGCCCTTTCACCCAATGAAATATTGTAAATCAAATTAACAGTATTATTGCTGTTTTTATCTACATCTAAATTAATTTTTGAAAAATAATATCCTGAGATTTTCAAAAAATTAGATATTTTTTCAACATCACGTGCAACATTTTCATCAACAAACGAATTTTTTTCTTTAACTGTGATTTTTTCTAAAATAGTTTTATTTAAATCTTTATTTTTAACTCCATTAATAGTTATTTTTTGAACAAGCGGGTTTTCTTTAACATTAATTATTAATATTTTATTTTTTATTTTAACAGAAACTATATTAAAAAAATTCGTTGAATATAATTCTTTAATTATATTATTTAAGTCTTGTGACTCTAAATCATTTCCAATCTCTACTTTAGAAAAAATTTTAATTGTTTCATTAGAAATTCGATCATTACCATCAATTTTTATTGATTCAATTACTTCAGCATTTAAATTTGAAAATTTAAATAAAATTATTGCTAAAAAGAATATTACTCTAATCATTTTAATTACAATATACATAGTTTTAATGTTTTCAATCTAACAAAATCATTAATTTTTCTTATTTCATCATAATTTTTAGGTATAAAGTTTTTAAGACGTTTTATTTCTTTAATATTTAATATCTTAATCAATTTAGTAGAAATATCTGTAAAATTTATCTTGTTATTTAAAAATAGATTCACCAATTCATCATTAATCGTAACCAAAGCAGTATCAAGTAATGTGCAATGGTTTGGATAATTTTTTAAAATATTTATCACAGAAAATTTTTTTTTATCTACTTCAGTAAATTTTAAATTATTAAGAATATCAAAGTTAATATTACTATTTAAATTTAAATTTAAATTTTCATCAAATTTTAATGAATTATATATTGGAATTATCATATCAGGATTATGTGCACAAATTTTTATCAATCCGTTCTTAAAACTTATAATGCTATGAATATATGATTGTTTATGAATTTTAATTAAAACTTTATTTATTCTAATTCCAAAAAGTCTTTGAGTTTCTATAACTTCAAATAATTTATTTACTAAGGTTGCAGAATCAATTGAAATTTTCTTTCCCATTTTCCATGTTGGATGTCTAATTGCATTTTTTATTTTAATTTTTTTAAAGTCTTTCAACGGAGTATTAAGAAAAGGGCCTCCAGAAGCTGTAATAACTATATTGTCAATTAAATTTTCTAAATTGTGATTTTTTTTTATTTTATAATTATTTAATAAAGACCAAATTGAAAAATGTTCAGAATCAACTGGTATAATTTCTGTTTTATTTTTCTTTAATTCATTTTGTATTAAATTCCACCCACATATAATTGACTCTTTATTTGCGATAGCTATTTTTTTTGTGTGTTTAATAATTTTTAATGTTGGATTTAAACCTGAGAAACCTACAATAGCATTCATTGTATAATCAATTTTACTTTTAAAAATCTTATCAAAGTTATCAAAATTATTATAAATTTTATAATATTTAGAATAACGTTTTTTAATTAGTATAAATTTAACTGGATCTGTAATGATTAAATTTTTTACATTAAATTTTTTGGCTTGTTTTATTAATTGACTTGTATTGGTATTAGAGCTTAATAATTCAATTTTAATATTTTTATCACCGCCTACAATTGACATTAATGAATTACCAATTGATCCAGTTGATCCTAAAATAGCAATTTTTTTTTTCATTATAAAATTTTTGTTATTACATAAATAAATGGAAAAGCAAAAATCATCCCATCAATTCTATCTAGTAAACCGCCATGACCAGGAATTATTTTACCAGTATTTTTAATTTTAGCTTTTCTTTTAAAAAATGAGACAATTAAATCACCAGCTTGACTTATAAATGATGTTAATAGAGCAATAATATAAATCTGTTCTGGCATTTCACCACTATCTTCAAGCCCTAATAGATTAAAATTATTTAAAAAAATATATGAAAAAATTATTGTTAAAAAAAAACCACCGAGCATTCCAGCGTAAGTTTTATTAGGACTTATTTTTTTAGTAAGTTTTGGTCCTTTAAAAGTTTTGCCAAATATATATCCACCCATGTCTGTAGCTATACATATTATAACTATAAGTAAAAAAAATATTAAGCTATTATCATTTCTTAAATCAAAAACTGTGTAAAATGAAAATATTAAAAAAAAGAATCCATAAAAAAAATAATCTTTTTTTTTATTCATTTGGTGCCATTCGTAAATGGTTATCATGAAACATAAAAGCAAGAAAAAAATAAAATAAAATGAGCCATTTATTATAAAAAAAAGTGATAAGAAAATTAGTATAATCGAACTAAATATTCTTTTAATAAATTCTTGAGTCATTAAATATTCCCAAAGTTTCTTTTTAAAGATCTAAATTTTTTAATTATTCTATTATAGTCGTTTTCATTAAATTCTGGCCATAACTTTTTTTCAAAAAAAATTTCTGTATAAGCTAGTTGCCATAATAAAAAATTGCTTAGCCTTTTGGTATTTCCTGTTCTAATTAATAAATCTGGATCTGGTATATCTTTTGTTTGTAAATATTTAGTTAAATTTTTTTCATTTATTTTTTTATTG
>TARA_B100001175_G_scaffold10568_1_pt1 | contig 10995 bp, 12 predicted proteins | sample TARA_B100001175 | Tara Oceans TARA_B100001175
ATCAAGAATGCTCCCCAACCCTCCTAAAAAATACTTAATACTTAGGTAGGGACAATATGACGACTTGAGCTTGCATACAAATAAAACTTTGTGACAATTGTGTGACAGAATTTAATGTGTTTTATTTTTTAAAAATACACTTCGAAGATAGTTAATTGCGGTATTACTTTTTAAAGTATATTCATCTATCTGATCATATAAATTTTTGAGTCCCTCGGGATCCTCAAAGAGTTTAATTCGGGTGGTACCTTCTATATCTGGATCCAATTCTTTGATTATTTTCGCAGGGTTACCACCTACTACAACATTGTCTGGAACATCTTTTACTACTACTGCTCCCGCTGCAACAATACTGTTCTTTCCGATTCTTACCCCTTTCCCAACTACTGCCCTATCACCAACCCATACATTTTCTTCCAAAATGATAGGTGAAGTGTTTCCAACTGGAATTGCGCGATCATAAATGCCGTGCCAGTCTGCATCAGAAATATAAGCACTATTGGCAAACATGCACCCATCACCAATAGTAATCTTAGAAGCGGAAGCAATTCTTACTCCCGGAGTAAGTAGGCAGTATTTACCAATAGATATCTCGCCCTCATGATCTTCTAAACTCCAAGTGGTTAAATGAATGTAATTGTCTGGAGAGGCGACCATTGTTGGATGATCACCGATCGAAATATTTCGACCGTAAACGTCAAAATATTTTGCACCCATAATATTGTGGCCTTTACCAAAATACTCAAATTGGGGAGCTAAAAATCTATCTACATAAAAATCATTATATTTAGCAAATAGCTTTTTTAGCCAGTATGGTCTGTGATCTTTTCTAATATCTTGCCTCTGGTGTACATGATAAGATACGCGCCTTCTATGGAACAGCCCTTGGACTCAAAAAATTCGCTTTTTTCAATAAGGGCGATTAACGAAGCGTCTAGCTTTTTCAAGTTAGGGATACCAATGTTTCTAACTCAATTAGCCCTCCAGCTAATCCAAGTTAATTCAGTTGTTCAAAGTGGTAATTACTCAACAGATGTGCAGGCAGGCATTATGTTGGCAGGTAATTTATGGTTTCCTGTCATGGTAGGTATTGGTGGAGTTCTATTTTTTGTAACACCTATGGTTGCTCAGTTATATGGTGCCAGGAATATGAAAGATATTGGGCCCTTAGCAAGGCAAGCTATTTGGCTATCTTTACCTATAGTTTTATTTGGAATGTTCCTGCTATCGCAGGCGTCGACAATTTTAACACTTGCCAAAGTTGATCCTTCAATCATCAAATATTCTGAAGAGTATCTAAGCTATTTTATCTTTGCTTTACCAGCAATACTCTTGAGTCAACCTCTTCGTTCGTTGTGCGAAGGCATTACAAAACCTCTTCCAATAACATTGTTAAATATTCTGATGCTTGTAATTGCCATCATTGGTAATTACACATTCATATATGGTAATTTTGGCTTTCCTGAAATGGGAGCTAAAGGAGCTGGGCTTTCTGCAGTTATAGGTACATGGACGACATTTTTTTTGCTTATAATCTACTTAAGATATAAGTCTGCATTCGGTACAGAGCTTTTCTCTAGATTTGATTTACCTAATTTACAGAAACTTAAGGAAATTCTTGTGGGGGGTATTCCTGTAGGTCTCGGTAACTTTATTGAGCTGAGTATGTTTAGTGGCGCGGGTATTATTTTGGGTAGATTTGGTAGCGAAGTTATAGCCGCTAATGGAATTGCCCTTACACTAGGCGGATTATTTTTTATGGTTCCTTTATCGATAGGAAATGCTGCAGCGGTTAGAGTGGGAAATAATGTAGGTGCAAATAATATGAAGGGAGCTAAATATAGCTCCTACTTTTCTTTAAGACTGGCAACTGTTTGTGCTCTCTTTATGAGTTTAATAATTATTTTAAATGCAGAGTTTTTAGCTAGCCTTTTAAATGATAACCCTAAAGTAGTCGCACTAGCTGTAACACTTCTCTTTTTTGCAGCTTTCTTTCAAGTTGCTGATGGGCTTGCGATGGCCAGTATTGGAAGTATGAGAGGTTATAAAGATACTTTTGGTCCTATGAAAATAATGGCAATTTCGTACTGGGGTGTAGGCCTGCCTTTAGGCATAATCCTTGCGATAACAGATATAATTACTGCTCAAATGGGTGCAATAGGAATGTGGACTGGTATGGCTACAGGCTTATTGGTTGCTGCTATATTGATGGTAAGAAGAGTGAGAAAAGTATCAACCCAATTCATTAATGAAAATTAATATCAATGCTAAAGGCTTAAAATGCCCTGAACCAATAATGTTACTTCATAAGGCAATAAGGGAGTCTAATTCTGGAGACTTGATATACCTTACAGCAACAGATAAAAGCACCGAAAGAGATGTAGATAAATTTTGCGAGTTTTTGGGCCATGGGCTTGTTAAAAAAGAGATTACTAAAGAAAGTCTGTATTTTGTTGTCCAAAAGAAAGATAGGAATATAATTTAAACAGGAGAAACTAATGACTTATATAAATAAACAATGGTTACTTGACCAAAGACCGAAAGGAATGCCGGGAGATGAATGTTGGAAATTAAATGAAGAAGAAGTTCGTCCTCTTGAGAAAGGTGAAGTCTTAATAAAAATACTATACCTATCCATTGATCCTTATATGAGGGGAAGGATGAATGATGGAGCCTCGTATGCTGACCCTGCAGCCTTAGGAGAACCTATGACAGGTGAGTCTGTTGGAGTTGTTGTAGAAAGTGAATCAGATAAATTCATGAAAGGTGATTACCTTTGTGTCCATAAAGGGTGGCAAACATATATTATTGCAAGCGATGAGGAACCAGCTTTATTTAAAGCAGATCCCTCTACAGTCCCTCTACAAACTTATTTAGGCACGGTTGGAATGCCTGGAAGAACTGCCTATTTTGGTCTTTTGAGAGTGGGTTTACCCAAATCAGGAGAAACTATAGTGGTTTCTGCTGCGTCAGGTGCAGTAGGAACTGTTGTCGGACAGATGGGTAAAATATTAGGCTGCAGAGTTGTTGGAGTGGCTGGCGGTGAAAAGAAATGTTCTTATGTTAAAGACGAATTAGGTTTCGATGAATGTATTGATTACAAAGCTGGTAATATCGAAGAAGAGCTTTCTAAAGCCTGCCCTGATGGAATCGATATTTACTTTGAAAATGTAGGCGGTCCTGTTAGCAAAGCAGTTGCCAGTCTTTTAAATGAAGGATCACGTGTTCCAATTTGCGGATTTATTTCAGCTTATAATTCTGAAGATATGACTAAAGTAGAAACACCTTTTGATATTTTTGGAGCTGCAGATCCGGTTCCTGAGCATAGATTCTTTGTCGTAACAGAGTGGTTTAAAGAGTGGAGAGAAGCTACTGAGGAATTGTCTCAATGGATTGCAGAAGGAAAGATTAAATACGAAGAAACAATTACAGAAGGCTTCGAAAATGCTCCTCAAGGTCTTAGAGATGTTTTAAGCGGAAATAATTTTGGGAAACAACTCATAAAGGTAGCAGAGGAATAATTATTCTCCTTCCCAATTAAATTCTTCAACGTCTTCAATATTCTCTTGGGAATTTAATAAAGACCTCATTGCTCGAGCGGCATCTTTAGAATTCATAGTGACATCAAAAGCTTTTTGCTCTAGAAGAAGACTTTCTTCTAAAGGCATCTCTAGACCTTGATGTATGATCTTTTTAACCTGACTCAAGGCAATTGGAGCTCTGTTAGCAAGGTCCTGGCAATAGAGGTCAAGTTCCTCTTCAAATTTGTCTTTTGGAATCAATTTATTAATAACTCCAAGGTTATAAGCCTCAGCTGGACTCAATAATTTAGCATGTAAGATTAAATCTAATGCTCTTGAGGAACCTATCAATCTTGATAATCTTTGAGTACCTCCTCCTCCAGGAAGTATTCCTACAGAAGTCTCTGGCAAGCCTATAAAATATTCTCCTTCAGACATAATCCTTAAATCACAACCTAAAGAAAATTCGCATCCACCTCCAGCAGTATTTCCATTGATTCCTGCTATAACTATTGCATCTAAATTCTTAAGACGTAATAACATTTTATGAAATGCATGGAGTTCAGTAGGATCCTTTTGAGTTTGATTTGATTCTATATTTTTTTCAGCTGAATTAGCTAGCTCACCCACTTCGTAATGTTTTATAAATACATCCTCGCCCTCGCCAGTGAATGCCAAAACTCTTAAGTCATTATTTTTCTCAACTAAGTCTAGAAATTTATGAACTTCAGCCACACCAGAAGAAGTTAAAGTATGTGAAGGCGGATTTGAAAGATAGCAGATCATGTAATGACCTTTATCTTCAATTCTTAGATGGTTAAAAGTATCTACCATCCGGTTATCTCTGCAATTCCTTTCCCTATATCAGCTGGGCTTTTAACTGTGTGGACGCCTGCAGATTCTAGGGCCTTAAATTTATCATCTGCTGTGCCTTTTCCCCCTGCAATTATAGCTCCAGCATGGCCCATTCTTTTACCTGGAGGTGCAGTAACGCCTGCGATATAAGAAACAACAGGTTTAGTTACGTTAGATTGTATGAATTCAGCTGCTGATTCTTCTGCTGTCCCACCTATTTCACCTACCATCACAATTGCTTCTGTAGAATTATCTTTTTCAAATAGATCAAGCACATCTATGAAACTAGTTCCAGGTATAGGATCACCCCCTATGCCAATACAGCTTGTTTGTCCAAACCCTAGATCAGTGGTTTGTTTAACAGCTTCATAAGTTAAAGTTCCAGATCTGGAGATAATACCTACCTTGCCTGGTAAATGTATATTTCCAGGCATAATTCCCATCTTTGATTCACCAGGAGTAATAATTCCTGGGCAATTAGGACCAATCAATCTAACACCAAGAGCATCACATCGTGCTTTAACTTCTAACATATCAATGGTAGGAATTCCTTCAGTAATACAAACAATCAATGAAATACCTGATTCTGCAGCTTCTAAAATAGAAGCTTTACAGAATCTAGCGGGAACGAATATTAAGCTGGCTGTAGCGCCTGTTTTGTCAACAGCCTCTTTAACAGAATCAAATACTGGAAGCTCTAAATGATTTTGCCCTCCTTTTCCGGGAGTAACTCCTCCCACTAACTGGGTTCCATATTCAATACATTGAATACAATGTTGAGTGGCCTGACCCCCAGTAAATCCCTGACAAATAACCTTTGTATTTTTATCAATAAGAATACTCATCACATTTCTCCTTTAGACGCTTTGACTGCTAAGCTAGCAGCCTCTTCTAGATTAGATGCTGGGACAATATTAAGTTCACATTCATCAAGAATTTTTAAACCTTTCTCTGCACTATTACCTTCTAATCGAACTATGACCGGTACAGATACACCCATTACTGTTAGAGCTTCCACAATGCCATCAGCGATAACATCACAACGCACTATGCCTCCAAATATATTAATTAAAACTGCATTTACGTTTTCATCAGAGAGTATTATTTTGAATGCTTCGGCAACTCTTGCAGAGTCAGCTGTTCCACCTACATCTAGAAAATTTGCAGGCTCTCCTCCGTGAAGTTTTATTATATCCATGGTACCCATAGCTAATCCTGCTCCATTAACCATACATCCTATATTTCCATCTAAAGCAACATAACTAAGATCCCATTCTGCAGCTCTAGCTTCTCTCAGATCTTCTTGAGAAGAATCTCTTAAATTTTCAATCTGCTCTTGTCTATACAAGGCATTAGAGTCCACATTAATTTTTGCATCTAAACAAATAAGATCGCCTGAAGTAGTTATTACCAGTGGATTTACTTCAACTAAAGATAAATCTTTCTCTAGAAAAAGCTTTATTAGGCCATCAAAAATATCTTGAAATTGTGATGACTGAATCTCATTCAGTCCAAGATTGTTAGATAGATCAGAGGCTTGTGATTTTTTTGGTCCTTCAATAGGATCAATCTCAGCTTTGAATATCTTTTCAGGTGTCTCTTCAGCCACTTCCTCGATATTTACACCGCCTTCAATTGATGCCATTACGACTAATCTTTGTGAAGCACGATCAATTACTGCACCCAAGTATAGTTCTTGATCAATATCAGTACATGTTTCTATTAAGATCTCATTGACAGGTTGTCCCTTTTCATCAGTTTGGAATGTAACTAAGTTCTTTCCCAACCATTTATCAGCAAAGCCGTACCTTTTCTATACTATCAACGATTTCAACGCCTCCAGCTTTTCCCCTTCCTCCAGCGTGTACTTGAGCCTTTACAACCCATTTATCAACATTTAATGATTTGGCCACCTTTTCTGCCTCATCGCTAGAAGAAGCAGCTAAACCTTCTGAAACAGATATTTTATATTCTCTGAATAACTGTTTGGCTTGATATTCATGCAGATTCATTTTTTCTCCCTAAAATTCAATCTATAGAATTTATACGTATTATTATCGAAACGCATTGTAGAGGATAAATGAAGACCTGAGGAGTCTTCAAAAGATAAAGAAAAAAATTATTAAGCTTTTTCTCTTGTAAGTAATTTATTTCTAATATTTGAAATTGCTTCTGTTGGGTTCAAACCTTTCGGACAGACAGATACGCAATTCATAATTCCATGACACCTGTATAGACTGAAAGCATCTTCTAAATCATCGAGTCTTTCTTCGGTAGCTTCATCTCGGCTATCTGCTATAAATCTCCAAGATTGTAATAGGGCTGCAGGTCCAAGGAATTTATCAGGGTTCCACCAGAAAGAAGGGCAAGAGGTTGAGCAGCAGCCACATAAAATACATTCGTAAAGACCATCTAATTCTTCTCTTTCTTCAGGAGTTTGTTTTCTTTCAGTTTCAGGTGAGTCACTTTTGGTTATTAGATATGGTTTAACTTTTTCTAATTGATCAAAGAATTGTTTCATATCCACAATTAAGTCTCTTACAACAGGAAGTCCAGGCATTGGACGAATAGTGATTTTGCCTCTCTTTAAAACTTCAGATAAAGGAGTTACACATGCCAAACCATTTTTTCCATTAATGTTCATGCCATCTGAACCACAAACACCTTCTCTACATGATCTTCTGTAAGACAATGAAGGTTCTTGATTCTTTGCTAGGTGTAAAGCGTCTAGAACCATTATGTCTTTATCGGTTGGTATTTCTACAACAATATCTTGCATGTATGGTTTCTTATCTAACGTTGGATCAAAACGATAAATGCTCATCGTTATAGTTTTGATTTGTTCTACTGGTATTGCTGCTGCGCTCATTAATAACTCCTTACCATCGGCTGAAATGCCTGAACTGTCTTAGGTCTATAATTAACGTCTCTTTTACTCACTTCTTTAGTATCTGCGTAGTAAATTGAGTGCTTTAACCAATTTTCATCATCACGCTCAGTAAAATCATCTCGAGCATGCGCACCACGGCTTTCTTTTCTCTCATTTGCAGTGATTGCCGTAGCTTCAGCTACCTCAAATAAGTTCTGCATTTCTAATGCCTCAATCCTAGCAGTATTGAATGTAGCTGACTTATCTTTAAGGAAAATAGCATCAACCTCTTCTCTGGTCTTGGCAAGCTCATCGATACCTTTTTCCATCAAATCACCTCTTCTGAATACTCCAAAGTTGTTTTGCATGTTCTGTTGCATTTTTTCTTTTAGAACGGATACTTGATCGCCTTCAGTGGAGGCGTTTAGTTTATTGAGCCTTTCTAAAGCTTTATCAATGTCGTCGTGCGAAGCATTTTTAAGCTCTACTCCTTGCTTCATACTCTCTTCAATATAAAGACCAGCAGCTCTTCCGAACACGACTAAGTCAAGGAGAGAGTTACCACCTAACCTATTGCCTCCATGAACTGATACACAAGCAACTTCACCTGCTGCATATAAGCCGTCAATTACTGTATCCTCTCCATTCTCTACAGAAATAACTTGCCCATTTATATTTGTTGGTATTCCCCCCATCATGTAATGGCATGTAGGAACAACTGGTATAGGCTGAAGAGCAGGATCTACCCCAGCAAATGTCTTAGAAAGCTCAGTAATTCCCGGTAGTCTTTTATGAACTACCTCGGGCCCTAAATGATCTAGTCTTAGAAATATATGATCTGCATTTGGTCCACAACCTCTACCTTCCAAAATTTCTAGTGCCATGGATCTTGCGACAACATCTCGACTTGCCAAATCTTTGGCATTAGGAGCATATCTTTCCATAAAACGCTCACCATCTTTGTTTAGTAAATAACCGCCTTCACCTCTGCAGCCTTCGGTTACGAGAGTGCCTGCACCGTGGATGCCTGTAGGGTGAAATTGCCACATTTCGATGTCTTGCACTGGCATACCAGCCCTTAGAGCCATACCAATTCCATCTCCAGAATTAATTAGTGCATTTGTTGTAGATGCATAAATTCTACCAGCACCACCAGTAGCTAAGACAGTGGCTTTAGATTTAATATAATAGATTTCGCCTGTCTCAATCTTGAAAGCAATAACTCCTGCTACAGCTTTATCAGCATTTAATACAAGGTCTACAGCAAACCATTCATTTAAGAAGTTTGTTCCAGCCTTGAGATTTGCCTGATACAAAGTATGTAAAAGGCTATGCCCTGTTCTGTCAGCAGCCGCACAAGTCCTTGTAGCCTGTCCTCCTTTTCCATAGTCCTTGGATTGACCTCCAAAGGGTCTTTGATAAATTCGTCCTTCTTCTGTCCTTGAGAATGGCAAGCCCATATGTTCTAGTTCAAAAACTGCCTTAGGTCCTTCGCTACACATATATTCAATAGCTTCTTGATCGCCAATGTAATCTGAACCTTTAACGGTATCAAACATATGCCATCTCCAATCATCATCAGGATCATCGCTTTGTATTGCACAAGTTATTCCGCCTTGAGCTGATACTGTATGTGATCGTGTAGGAAATACCTTTGATATAACTGCAGTATTAAGACCTGACTCAGCAAGCTGAAGAGAGGCTCTCATACCTGCACCTCCTCCACCTACGATAATTCCATCAAATTCCATTACAGGGAGATTTTTTGCATTAATAATTTCGTTTACTAACATATTTTTACCAGATGATTATTATGGCCCAAGTTAATACAAGGGCGATTATGCCAGCAACAACGCTTCTAAAACTAATATATAAAATCCTTCCTAAATTGCCAAAAATTCTTGGAGTGAGATAGTCACTTGCAACAGCCCATGTGCCTAGCCAAGTATGAACTGCAAACGCCAAAAAAAAGATTGATGTAAAAATTTTATTGAAAGAGTTATCAAAAAATGCTGACCATATATTAAAATTTACTTCATCGGCGAATAAAACAAAACCGCCCAGATAAAGAGTGTAAAAAAGGATTAGAAGCGCGCATGCTCTTATTATTAAGAATTCTTTAGATCCATGTCCTAAACTTGAAAACATAATTAAAATAGATAAAAAAGAAATAAAATAGCTAAAATAAAGGTTGCGCCAAAAACTAACCAAGAAAGGATTCTTCCAGATTCAAGTGTTTCTCCAAGTCCGAAAGCATCGCTCATTAACTTCTTAATTCCTGCAAGCAGATGATAACTAAATCCAACTAAAATTAGATATATCATAATTTTTAAAACAACTGAGGTCTGATATAAGTTCGATAGAACTACAAAACTCTCCTCAGATTTAAGCGAGACACTAAATAGCCAAACAACCAAAGGAAAACTAAAGAAAACAGCTAGCCCAGATATCCTGTGCAGAATAGACGACAGTCCTATAATAGGAAGGCTAATTGTTAGTAAATTTAGATTTACTGGTCGGTTGTCTTTTTCTATCACTTATCAAATTAAGAATTTGCTTTTTGGGCGAGTAAAAGCCTCATCATTATAGTTATTTGATAAGCCAAATACCACCTACTTTTGGTTAATTTATTTGTTCCAATTTCCTAATAAAGACAATTATTATTAAGAATAAAGGGAGAATAAAAATAAAGGGCAGGTTCATTGAGGCACTGTAAAGGAAACCACTTAAAAGCGGCCCAAGTGCAAAGCCTATCCCTGGAGCTACCATAGCTAAACCGACAGCTGCTCCTTGCTTGTCTTTGTCAGCATTCAATGAAGCAGCAGAAGTATAACCTGGAGAGGCAAGTCCCATGCCCAGACCCATAAAAGCCATGCCAATATATAAAAATAGAAAATTCGGAGAAAAAATTATAAATAAACAACTCAAAATAAATAGAGGAAGCGAGAATTTAATTAAATTTAAAGGGCTACCTTTGTATTTTTGAACAATCGTCAATTGAGAAATTATTGCCATAAAAGCCATAGTGCCAAGAAGAAGTGCGGTTGTTTTTGCTGTTTCATCAAGGTTATAACTAAATCTATCCTGTATATAGAAAGCGGTAATAGACTGAACGAGCGCAAATGCGGTGAAAATAATTACTCCTATCGATAAAAGTAATTTCAGATTTCTATCAAAAACAATTCCAGATCCATTAGTCTCTGCTTCAGAAACTGAATTACCTGAAGGAAGAAATATATATACAAATATAGCTGCTATTGCCATTAGGGCAGACATTACAATCAAAGGAGTGAGTAATCCAAATTGAGGTATATTGATACCGAAAATATTTAATCCAACTAAAGACCCTACTAGTACAGGACCCAGTATTGTTCCTATATTATTAGCTGCTCCAAATTTCCCCATACCAGATGATCTATCTTCCTCAGAAGTTACGTCCGCGACATAAGCTCCTGAAGCAGGTCTTGACGCAGCACCAATTGCTGAATTCACTATTCTTGCCATGAGTAAAATCATTAACAAGGAAAACCCTGTTACGTATCCAATCAATCCTAAGGAAGCTGAATAAAGGAAAATTAAATTTGAAAGAACATATCCTGATAATCCAATCAGAAGAACTGCTTTCCTGCCTATTCTGTCGCTCAATCGCCCCCAAAATGGGGTAAATATAATAAACATAGCTGCAGATATAGAGACCAAAGTGTTTATTTCTATCTCAGAGAAATTAAATTCTCTTCCGATAATAGGCAT
>TARA_B100001175_G_C19514700_1_pt1 | contig 10982 bp, 5 predicted proteins | sample TARA_B100001175 | Tara Oceans TARA_B100001175
CAATTCCAACATCATTTGTTGCGCTTCCTCCAATAAATAAAATGATTTTTTTCATTCCATCAGAAATAACTTTTTTAATTAATTGTCCGGTTCCATAACTAGTAGTTTTTAATGGATTTCTTAATTTTTTTGGGACTAACTGCATTCCTGATGCTTCTGCTAATTCTATTATTCCTGTTTTAGTTTTTCTGTTTATACAATATCTGGCCTCAATATCTTTTCCTAGAGGGCTTTTTACAATAGTACTTTTAAAAGTATAATCTTTAATCATTTTAAACGACTCAAGCGACCCTTCCCCTCCATCGCCCATAGGAATACAATCAACAACTGTACTAGGATTTATTTTTAATATTGAACTTTTTGCTACACTGCAAAAGTCTTTAGAGCTGATACTATCTTTAAAAGAATCTGGTATTACTAAAATTTTTTTTGCCATTGTTGTTAGTTTATAAAGCTTTATTCAATTTAATATTTTATAATGTTCCAAGCACCAGATAGGTTTGTACTTATGTTAAAATTCTTTTGGATAAATTTTTACAAATGAATAGGTCTTTATATATACTACTATTTTATATGCAATTATTTTTTTCTTGTGATAATAAAAAATCGATAGGAAATAATTATTTAACAAAAAAAACTTCTGCAATTTCAAACATAGAATTTTCCGATGTTACTACGTATGCTGGTTTGGAAAATTTTATTCATGACAATGGTTCATTCGGAAAAATGTGGTTTCCTGAACAAATGGGTTCTGGTGGCGGATTTATCGACTATAATAACGATGGGTGGTTAGATATTTTATTAATAGGTGGCGGAGCCTGGAAAGACTATACTAATCGAGAAGTGCAAACACTATGGCTGTATAAAAACAATACAAATGGAACGTTTTCTGATGTGACAGCCGAAACAAGACTTGATAAAATTAATACATATGGATTGGGCATTACTGCTGCAGACTATGATAATGATGGTGATCAAGATATTTTCCTTACAACGCTAGATAGAAATATTTTATTAAATAATAACGAAGGCTCATTTGTAAACGTTTCAAATAATGTTGGTTTAGGAAACGCGCTTGATTGGAGTAGCTCAGCTGTTTTTTTCGATGCGGATAATGATGGGTGGCTTGATTTGTATGTTGGTAATTATGCTATCTGGTCTCCTTTAAGTGATCTTTGGTGCTCATTGGATAATAAAACAAAGGTATACTGTCCTCCGGAAATGTATACTGGCCTTCCAAGCAAATTTTATCATAATAATCGTGATGGCACATTTAGTGATTATACAAAAAAAGCAGGGTTTTTACCTGCCCCAGGAAAGTCTTTGGGTGCAGTTTTGATGGATTATAACAATGATGGGGCATTGGATCTCGCTATTGCAAATGATGGAGAACGTGATTTATTATATAAAAATAATGGGAATGGAATCTTTGATGAAATAGGAACAGAGCTTGGTATGGCATATGGTGAAAATGGTGAGGCCCGTGCTGGGATGGGTATTGATGCGGGCGTAGTTGATAGTAGTGGGAACTCTACAATATTTATTGGGAATTTTTCTAATGAAATGGTTGGCGTTTACAGTTATTCTAGTGAAGGGTGGTTTAATGATCGCTCTGCTCTATCAAAAATAGGAAGGCCAAGTTTTCTTTCTTTAACTTTTGGACTAATACTTTTTGATGTGGATATGGATAGCGATCTAGACTTATTTATTGGCAATGGGCATGTATACCCTGAGCGGACTAAAAATCAAGATGGAATTTCATACAAACAAGCATCCCAGCTATTTTTAAATAATGGTAATGGTCTTTTTGCAATAGCAAATGAGAAGGTTTCTGGTGTATTAAATAATCAAATGGTTGTTCGGGGTGTTGCTGTTGGAGATTACGATAAAGATGGGGATCTTGATTTGCTACTTACAGAAAATAATGGACCTGCACATCTTTGGAGAAATGATACAAAGAAAAAAAACTATCTTCGTGTTGATCTTATAGGTACAGATAGCAATAAGGACGGTATTGGCTCAAAAGTGCTTTTATATATTGAAGGATATAAAATGGAACGTTTAATTCGCACAGGATCCAGCTACCTTTCTCAATCCGAGCTAACGGCAACGTTTGGTCTGGGTGATCATCAAAAAGTTGACTCTCTATTTGTTTTTTGGCCTAACGGTAATAAAGAAGTTTTTTATGATATTGAAATCAATAAAGAAATATTAATAAAAGAAAACTCAGGTGAAGTTGAATATTTTATAAAAAAATAAAGTAATGAGAATATAAGAGCATTTGACAAGGATTTCGGAAAAGAGCTTTGGAAATACAAACTTCCTGCTGGCGACTATGCTACTCCTAGTGTAAATCATGTAAATAATAAACAATATATAGTTATTGCATGTGGTGGTGGAAAAATGGGGACAAACCCTGTGGAATATCATATATCTTTTGGTTTACCTTCAAACTAATTCTTTGCAATATAGTTGCGTATTTCATTTTTAAATGAATCAATCGTAATAATTCTGGTATTATAATTTTTCATATATTCATCATGATCTTTAGTCTTGGGGTGTAAATCTTTTTTATCCGGCGGGTAGAATAACATTCCATGAAACGGCAACGGCGTAGCAGTCTGCCCTTCGGCCGTATTCAAATCCCCATCTTTTAACCATCCATCATTATAAAATAAAAAATCTCTTGACCAGCGATTCGGTGTTTTTGGCAAATTAGATTCAAGAAATTTTAAGGAAATTTCATCTCCAGCGTTCATGATTACATATTTGTTATCTGATTTTAATAATAAGGATAAAACATCTCCATATTTTGTATAGTTTCCTGTAAGATCTCGCCATTTTTGATTAGATGTGGTGTTATAATAATCTGGTATATGTGGACTGCTAAAGTTTTTTCTAGAGGTTCTTGAAAAACCTCTAAAGTGAAGGTTCGCATAGATTGGGCTCAGCTCTCTGGTGTGTATATTCTTATTGTTTACATCGCTAGATATAAAAATGTTATCCCAATAAATTTGCATATTGGTTTGTATTCGTATTCTATAATCATTAGAAAGAAATTTGTCCGTTAGGTTAAAAACCATGGTTTTATTTTTACCTTTTGGGAAACCAATTTTATTAAAAACGTTTTCCCATTCTCCTTCTTGATTTACTACTTGTAAATTGGGAAATTTCAAAGTTGTACTGCTAGACTGGGAAATATTCACATTGATACTAGCATCGGTTGGAAACAACCAACCCTTCATAAATAAATATATTGAATCAAGGTTACTTAAATTCCCGAAATCCAAAATCATATCGTGTTCTTCAGTTATCCCTTGATAATCAGATGGTGTTATATGGTTTGCGTATTGTCCATCATCCAATAATAATGCACCACGAAGATCGTTTCCTAAATTATCAATAGCATTATTAGGAAGTATCTTATTGCTCACACTATAAATACGAAATGGGGGGTACGGTGGTGGAATAAATGTCTCATTTATATATATATCAACGCTGTCGGGGTGATCTATTACCATTAATTTTATATTATCAAGGTATGGTGTCTCCCACAACTCAGTCGTAAAGTTAAACTCATAATTACCATTTCTTGATTCCACTATTTCTCCAGGAACTTTTAAATACTCATCGGTTGAGTTTGGGAAAGCAAATAGTTTTTCTCCAGCCATAATCCCTAATGGCATTCCCAATGCGCTAGGCCATAATACATCAGTAACAAAATCGAACTTTGATCCGTTCCAGGCAAATAAATATGGACAAGATCCTTTTAATATTTGTGTTTCAACTATTGTTTGATTCTTCTGGGGGTTTAAATGGTTTTGAGGAACTCCATTACTCCACAAAACCCTAACAACATCTCCTTGGTTTCTCTCTCCTAATCCAAAATGAGTTACTGGCTTATTTACAGAACGCATTTGATATAAATCACCTGCTTTCAGTTCTAATTTAGATCCTATACCAAAGTAATTATTTTTGCTGCTTCCCGCTCTCAAACCAGCAAGCCTAATCTTTAAATGGTTATTAATATTCCCTCCATCATTTCTTAAAAGAAAAGAACCATCACTATGATGAACAACGAGATCTAGATCTCCATCACTATCCACATCCATTGTTAATATAAAATCGACTGCTGACTTTATTGGTGGTAATGAATTTGATACATTGCTAAAGCCTTCTAACCTGTCATTGCGCAATATGAGTAATCCGCTATTATTCATACTACCTTTGGGGGCACCAATAATGATAAGATCCAAATAGCCATCATTATCCAAATCTGCAAACTCTGCTTGTTTTGCTGAAAAATCTTTTAACTCGGGATTTAAGTTTAGCTGGTTATCAAAAACAAATGTACCATTGCCTTTGTTTTTATATAATGAGTGATTGCCATTTAAATCACAAATATAAATATCTAAATACCCATCGTTGTTATAATCTGCAGTTGTTATGCTGCTCGGGCTGCCTTTGTGTTTTATACCGGACTTTTTAGTAAGATCCTTAAAATAACCCTGTCTTAAATTATCATAATAAATCACGGAACTGTTTTCATTAAGTACTACCATATCTACATCACCATCATCATCAAAATCTCCAAATACTTGATCCAGGGTGTTTTCTTCATTTAATATTATATCAGAAACACTAGAAATGTCTGTAAACGTTCCATCTGAATTATTTCTGAATAATTGATTGTTCCCATTTCGTGATACATAAATATCTAAATCTCCTTCAAGGTCAAAATCAAATAAACCTAATTTGTTTATAGGGTTATTAATAAATAAATCTGAAGGTTGTGTCATGTCAACAAATTCAGCGAGCCCATTGTTTTTATATAGTTTTACCCCAAATGAGCTGCTAATCATAATATCAAGATACCCATCATTATCATAATCATGGCTGATTGCAAAATGATCTTGCCCTGAATGACTTATGCCTGATCGGCCTTCCTTCTCTTTAAACACTCCGTTTTGATTTATTAATATTATTTGATTGCTTGATTCGTCTTGCTTCTTCATCGAGATAAATAAATCATCATCTCCATCCATATCATAATCACCATTAATCAATACTTGAATATTATCTAGACCGTTAAGACCTGATTTATTAGTAATATCTACAAAACTTACACTTCTAAAGGTCTTGTCATTATTATCAAAAGTTGGTGGTTGCAAATTAATGAAACCGCTAATTGGTGATCCTGCAATTGGACCAGGGCCCCCTCTAAGCTCTTGTGCCCCAGATTTATAATACGTTGTTGATTTAAGTAGATTGTGGAAAATTAAAGATTGGACCCTTGATTTGCTGCTATCATTATTACGCAATGACCGAATTGATTCATTTAAGTACGTATTTGCTTCTTTTGGTATAGCAGGTAAAATCTGTCTAACCCTTTCTAATAAAGAAAGGGCTTGCTCTAAGTGGTTATTTTTTATTGATATATCGATAACTTTTAAATGCGCAGCAAGATTTGAAGGTAAAACCTGAAGCGCTTGTAATAATAATTCTTCTGCTTTAATTAGATCTTGTATCGCTGAGGGCTTTCTATAAAACTCAGACAGTTGATATAGTGATAACACATGATCTGCTGTATTATCTATTATTAAATGTAGTCTTTCTTGGGCTGCTTTATTTCTGTCTGATAATTCATACATTTTTGCAACCATAAATACTATGTCACTATTTCTTTGGCTTAATTCTTCAGCTTCTAATAAATACATTTCTGCTGAGTCGAGCTTATTGGGCAGTTGCAAATAAGACCAGCCAAGATTTGCGTACCCCGATGCCTCAAAAGGGGCAATATCTATAAATGATTTGAACTGCTGCGCTGCATCTAAATATTGCTCTTCCTCAATATACGCTAGCCCTTTATTGCGGTATGATAAGAGTTGTTGATATTGGTCTTTATCTAGCTGATGCTTATCTGTACAACCTGAAAAACAAAAAATTATAATGAATATAATAGGTGTGATAAGGTTTTTCATTGCTTATGAATTAATTAATAATATTGTTAATCAATAATAATATAAATATTAGGTATATATATATCCTATTGCGAATTGTGTAAATATTATTGAGCATCCTGTAATTTCAGTATAGATTTGTATATAATTCAAATTAGATGAATTAAAAATATGAAAAAACTTTACTATAATGAATAAAGGAGACGTTATGGAAACCAGACGTGAATTTCTTAAAAAATCAGTAGCTATTGCTAGTGGTGTAAGTGTAATAGGGTTGGGTGCTTCTTCTCTTTCATCTTGTACGGCGAGTAATGCGCCATTATTTAAAATTTCATTAGCAGAGTGGTCACTAAACAAAGGTATTCGTTCTGGTGAAATTCCCCATATAGATTTTGCAAAAATTGCTAAAAGAAATTTTGGGATAGACGCTGTAGAGTATGTTAATCAATTGTTTGCAGATAAAAGCGGTGGTACTGGTGAATATATAAAAGAAATGAAAAATATTGCTGACTCGGAAGGGGTAAAAAGTTTATTAATAATGTGCGATGGAGAAGGTTATTTAGGTGATCCTAATAGTTCAGAAAGAACCAAGGCAGTTGAAAACCATTATAGATGGGTTGAGGCGGCAAAATACCTTGGTTGTCATTCTATTAGAGTTAATGCTCAAAGTAAAGGTGAATACGATGAGCAGATGAATCTTGCGGCTGATGGATTGAGCCGACTTACAGAATATGGCGCTAAAAATAATATTAATATTATTGTTGAAAACCATGGTGGTCTTTCTAGCAATGGTAAGTGGCTTTCCGGAGTAATGGATATGGTTAATCATCCACATTGTGGTACACTTCCCGATTTTGGAAACTTTTACTTAGGGACATGGGATGATAAAGGCAAAGAGTGGTACGATAGATATGTTGGTGTACAAGAACTAATGCCATACGCTAAAGCAGTTAGTGCAAAAAGTCATGAGTTTGATGATAGTGGAAATGAAAAAGATACGGACTATTATAAAATGATGAAGATTGTACTTGACGCTGGTTACCGTGGTTATGTGGGAATCGAATATGAAGGTCCTGAATTAAGTGAAATGGATGGCATAACCACTACAAAAAAATTATTGGAAAAGGTTCGATCAGAACTAACTGGGGATTATAGCTAACGCTCCGGCTATAATTTTAAATACCAGTTTTCTTAAAAACCCATTAGGTTGAACTTTGATAAATCATCTATTGGTGCCTAGGTCTCATAAACCATTATTCTTCAAAATAATTATAAAAAAAACTTAAGTTGACAAAATGATCCTGAGGAAATCTTTTTTTAACACATCTTTATTAACAATTATGATATTTGCTTCATGCGAAAGCAATAATATGTCAGATCCAGAAATCGCAAGATTGATTTTTCAGGCTGAAAGCGCATTTAGAAGTGGATACTATAATGCAGCGCTTTCCATAGCTGATAGTGTTATATCTCGAAAGCCAGATACGCCTGATATACATTTTCTTAGAGGAAGGGTTTTAACCAAGCTATCAAGACTCGTTGATGCCGAAAAGGCTTATCATGTGGTGCTTTCATTAGATAATAAATACCAAGGCGCCTGGTTCAATGTGGGGACAAACTATTTGAGGCAGAATAAAATACCTCAAGCTATATATAGCTATTTTAATGAAATGGAAAAACACCCTTCTGCTCAATCGATGGTTCAAATAGGAAAGGGTTATTCTGATTTAGGAAAACCCGATAGCGCGTTAATTGCCTTTGAAAAAGCAATCCGTATTAACAAAGATTTTGCACCTGCATATATGAGACTAAGCCACCTTAAAAAAGATGCTGGGGAAATTAATGAAGCTATAGCATATGCAAAAAAAGGCATGCAAATAGATCCTGATAATATTGATTATAAATATTTTATGGGTTCTCTTCTATTGTTAAACGGTGAACCAAAATTATCCATACCATTTTTTAATGAAGTTGTTGATGATAAACCTTGGCATTATTGGGCTCATCATAATTTGGGTCAAGCTTTATTTCGCGTAGGCAAGAAAACAAAAAGTGAATATTATATTTCAAGAGCCAAGGATCTCCAAAAAGGTATACAAGAAATAGAAAACTGGCGCAATCTTGCCAACATGAACCCAGATCAATTCATGCTATGGATTAACCTAGGAAATTCATTAAATGCTATGGGAAGAATAAATGAAGCTAGAGATGCTTTTTTAGTGGGACTATCAATAAAACCAATGAATATAGCTGTACAAAATAATATAGCTAATTTAAGCCTGGTGTTAGGAGATACTGTAGATGCTGTTATTCGATATCAAACTATTCTATCTCTAGACTCTACCATAATAGACGTTTGGCAAAATCTAGGTGTTGTGTATGCAAGCTCGGGTAGAATCAATGAAGCGCGGAATTCATGGAGAAGAGCCCTTAAGTATGAACCTAACAACAATACAATTATTGAATATTTAAAAACTGTAAATGAATAAATGTTCAACCCCTTTATTATAAAACTATTTATCATAATTACATTATTATTATCATGTGAACATTCCTTAACAGATTCTAGCAAAAAATCTCTTCTTAGTTTTACAGATGTTACCAAAAAAGCTGGACTAGCTAATTTTAAACATGTTTCCGGATCAATTGGGAATAAATGGTTTCCAGAATCAATGGGGTCTGGATGCGGGTTTATTGATTATAATTCTGATGGGTGGGTTGATATTCTTCTTGTGGGTGGTGGAAGTTGGGAAAACGAAGCAGACCCACCTTCACCTTCATTGTTTTTGTATAAAAATAACAAGGACGGAACATTTAAAGATGTGACGGATGAAAGTGGGCTGGGAGAAATATATACGTATGGTTTTGGGGTTTGTGTTGCAGATTATGACAATGATGATGATCATGATTTTTTCTTTACAACAATATGGAATAACTATTTATTTAGAAATGATAGCGGGGTTTTTGTTAATGTGAGTAATAGCAGTGGGCTCGGAAATGATTCTCTGTGGAGTACTACATCAATTTTTTTTGATGCAAATAAAGATGGTTTTGTTGACTTGTTTGTGGGAAGCTATGTTGATTGGAGCCCCGCGAATGATATTTGGTGTACTTTAGATGGAAGTACAAAAAACTACTGTACTCCGGAACTATATAATGGCGTTGCTAGTCAGTTTTATCAAAACAATGGAGACGGAACTTTTAGCAATACAACTGAAGCTGCTGGTTTCCTTCCCTCGCCTGGTAAAATGTTAGGAGCCGCGGAGTTAGATTTTAATAATGACGGTTGGCCAGATTTAGCTGTCGCTAGCGATACACAAAGAGATCTTTTATACCAAAATAATGGAGATGGAACTTTTAATGAAATTGGGGCAATAAGCGGGGTTGCTTATGATGAAAATGGTAGAGCAAGAGCTGGAATGGGAATCGATGTTGGTGTAATTGATAAATCCGGAAAAGAAACAATTTTTGTAGGAAACTTTTCCAAAGAAATGATAAGTGTGTTTAGGCATTCCAGCGGACAGTTTTTTGAAGACATATCTGCTATATCAAAGGTTGGGCGCCCAAGCCTCATGACCTTAACGTTTGGATTGTTTCTTTTAGATATTGATCTTGATGGTGATTTAGACTTGTATACTGCAAATGGCCATGTTCAAATAGGAATTGAAGAAACGCAAGATGGTATTTTTTATCGAGAACCTAGCCATTTGTTTCTTAATGATGGGAACGGTATTTTTAATGATATTGTTCCTTTAATAGGCGGACCTCTTTCTAAACCGATAGTTGGAAGAGGGGCTGCATATGCTGATTACGATAATAATGGAACGTTAGATATTTTAGTGACTGAAAATAATGGCCCAGCTTATCTTATAAGAAATAATAATCTGAACAATTATTTGAGAGTTAAAATTAAATCAATAAATAGCAATCGAGACGGTATAGGTACAAAACTAATTGCAACAACTAAAGATAATAGGATGATTAGAAGGGTCAAAACAGGATCAAGCTTTATGTCACACTCTGAAGCTACTATAACGTTTGGTCTTGGAAAACATCAAATGGTTGATAGCTTATATGTATATTGGCCAAATAATAAAATAGACATATTTCTTGATATTCAATCTTCACAAGAAATACTATTAATTGAGAATAATGCAAATTAATTATTCAATTAAAACCCTTCTGGCTTTATTGCTTATATGCTCTTGCTCAAAAGAAGAAAACAAGATTTCTTATAACATTAAAAAAAGAAATCCTATGGTGAATTATTTTTTGATGCAGGGCAATCTGTTTTTAAAAAAACATGATTTTAAAAAAGCTTTGGCTCTAGCTGACAGCGCGGAATCATATGACTTAAATAAAGATGATGTATATTTTTTTAAAGGAAGGGTTTTTTCAGAACTTGGAAGGTTTGCAAAAGCTGATAAAGCTTATAATAATACAATAAAAATAAATCCCAATTATATTGGCGCTTGGAACAATTTAGGCAACAATGCTTTTAGGCAACAAAATTTTAGTCAAGCGGTTAAATACTATAAAAAAGAATTAAATCAAAATAAAACAAGCATCCCGTTCAGGGCATTAGGTAGGGCATATGTAGAGCTAGGAAAAACCGATAGTGCGAGAATTTGTTTTCAACACGCAGTAGAGCTCGATAATAATTATGCATCTGCCTATTTAAACCTTGGGCAACTTGAACAAGATGAAGGAAATTTAAATAAGGCACTTCAACTGGTAAGTAGAGCATATGCATTGGAACCAGGCAATGTAGAATATCAGTATGTCTATAGCACTATTCTTGTACAAATGGATCGGGGCAAAGAAGCGATATACAGTCTTCGAGAAATAATAAAAAAATGGCCTTGGCATCATGGCGCACATTATAATCTTGGAAGAGCCCTAATTCAATCAGGGCAAAAAAAAGATGGTCAAGAATATTTAGATAAATCTGAAATCGTACGTGCGGCACAAGCAAAAATAGATCACTTGGAAAACACCATACGGGCCCTTCCTGATGATCCT
>TARA_B100001175_G_scaffold54565_1_pt1 | contig 10961 bp, 10 predicted proteins | sample TARA_B100001175 | Tara Oceans TARA_B100001175
CCACAAACTTTACATAAAAAATCTATTTCGAGATTTGGTGGTGTTGGAATATTCATTTCTTTACTAGTAGTTTCAGTTGTTTCAGACGTTGCAGAATATGATTTTATTCAGACTCTTTTATTTTGCTCTTTGCCAGTTTTCATTCTGGGCATTATTGATGATTTTCAGATAAGTATCCGACCATCAATAAGACTATTAATAGTTTTCCCTTCAGCTTATCTCATGTACTTTTTTCTGGGAACTGAAGCTAATGATCTTGAAATACCTTTATTAGATAAACTTTTTTCTTTTGAATGGTTCTCTATTCTATTTATTTGCTTTGCTCTTGCTGGAATGGTCAATGCTTTTAATATGATCGATGGAATTAATGGTTTGGTATTACTTTTCTCTCTTTCAATATGTATCTCTGTTTTAATTTTTCCTCAAGTCTATTCTGTGCCTTCAAACACTTTATTCTTTGTCGCTTTGTTTTTTTCTATCTTGGGGATCTTTATACTGAACTTTCCCTTTGGGAGGATCTTTTTAGGTGATGGCGGTGCATATTTTCTCGGCATGGCAGTATCAGTAGGGCTAATCAAATTTTATCAAGATAATGAATTATCACCATGGTATGTTCTTTTAATGCTTATTTATCCTGTAACAGATGTTATGGCTTCGATTATTAGACGTTTTGTAGCAAAATTATCTTTTCTAGAACCAGATGATAGACATCTTCATCATCTTTTTTACAGAAGGGTAAGCAAAATGGGTATTAAATCAGAAAACATGAAACATGCTTTGGTAACTTTTTTAATGTTTATACTCTATTTCCCTTTCTTATTAGGGGCAAACTTCTTTGCTAAAGAAACCGCCGCTCTTCAAATTTTAAGTCTAATATTTATATTCTTTTATTTAGGTCTTTACATTATTTCTATACCTAAGGATTTTATTTCAGAAAACGAATCATGAGCCTTTTAGTAACAGGTGCAGCAGGTTTCATTGGGGGAACCTTTGCATATCAAGCGTTAAAGAGAGGATATACTGTTATTGGGTGCGATAATTTTGCTAACTCTAAACCTCAAACTATTAAGAAAATAAAAAAACTATTTCCAGATAATTTTATATTCAATGAAGTCGATCTAAAAAATAGTGATGACCTAAATAAGGCAGTTGCAAATAAAAATATAACTCAAGTTATTCATTTTGCCGCTCTAAAAAGCATTCCTGAATCTGAAAAATTTCCAGAAAAGTATTGGGAAAATAATCTTAAAGGTACGGAGAATTTACTCAATACAATGAAAATAAATAGTATAAAAGAACTTATTTTCTCTTCCTCAGCTTCTATATATGGACAATCAGCTAAACAGCCAATTACAGAGGAAAGTAAAGTACAGCCACTATCAGTGTATGCTGAGACTAAGGCAGCTTCAGAGAGATTGATCAAAGAAAGCACATTGAAAGAGAACTTGAAAGCTATTTCTTTAAGGTACTTTAATCCTTTGGGGTCTCATAGCGATTTAATGATATATGAAAACCCTATGACTGAATTTGGAAATATTATGCCTAAACTTCTCAGGATTTTTCTAGAAATAGATAATGATTTTTCTATATTTGGAGATGACTACAATACTAGAGACGGAACAGGCGAAAGAGATTACCTTCATATATCTGATTTAATTGAAGGACATTTTTTAGCACTTCCCCATCTGAAAAATATCTCTGGTTACGATGTCTTTAATCTGGGCACTGGAAAAGGTGTCACTGTGCTTGAATTGTTAAATACTTTTGAAAAGGTATCTGGAGTGAGTATTCAGAAAAAAATTAAAGAAAGACGTTCAGGTGATGTTGATGTTTGCTACTCTGACTCCTCAAAATCAAATAAAATATTAGGATGGAGCGCAGAAAGATCACTTTTTGATATGTGCGATGATTCAATTAAATCTCTAAAGAAGAATAAAGATGAGTTATAAAAATTACCTAGAGATTGCTAAAGAAGCAGCAAAAGAAGCTGGCAATTTTCTTATGAAAAATAAATTAAGTAAAAAAGAAATATATTCTGAAGAAGGCAGAGATATAAAGCTTCAACTTGATCGAGAAACAGAAGATTTAATAAGAAAAAAATTAGAACCAACTAATATTTCTGTTTTAGGCGAAGAATTTGGTGGAGAAGAGTCTCCTGAATCAGAAAGATGGGTTATTGACCCTATAGACGGGACTGCAAATTATTTTCGTGGTCTTGATCAGTGTTGCATCTCTATAGCTTTAATGGACAAAAATGAATCTAAGATAGGAGTTGTCTACAATTTCAATAATCAAGAGATGTATGCAGCAGCCATAGGACTTGGTTGCTATTTAAATGATGCAAAAGTTAATGTTTCTAATATAGATCAAAAAAATAAAGCCTCCCTTACTACTGGTTTTCCAGCTTCAGAAACAATAGATTCACAATATGAATTTTTAGATGATTTAAAAGGCTGGAAGAAAATTAGAATGTTTGGAAGCGCTGCACTTTCATGTGCTTATGTAGCTTCTGGTAAATGTGATTATTATGCGGAGAAAGGGGTTTACCTCTGGGACTTTGCCGCAGGCATATGTTTAGTAAAGGAAGCTGGAGGTAAGGCGGAGTTCACTTTAATCGATGACGAAAGATATTCTGTTAGATTTTCTAATGGCAAATTATGAAAATAGCGATAGTCGCAGATAAAAAAGCTGGGCATTTAAGTCAATGTCTAGGATTAAGAAATATCATAAAAAAATACTCCAATGACAAAGATGTTTTTATTTTAGGAAAAGATTTAATTTCTCTTCCAGGATTTTTAGAGCGAACCTTAACATTATTGAGAGAGAATCTATATTTATTTGTTCTTAGATTATTAAATCCAAGTGTTGTAGATCACAAATTTGATTTTGTTATTTGTTCTGGCTCTAGGACTGCTGTACCTGCTTATTTATTAGCAAAGGCATCAAATGCAAAAGTTATTTATATTGGAACACCAAAATTTAGATTGATGAAAAAATTTGATGGGATTGTTTCCACTAAACAGGATATTAGTAAGGTCTATAAAGTTATTTCAACACATTTGCCGCCAACTAAATTTGATCCATATGTTGAAAAAAGAGAATTAGACAATAGAAGTCTAGTGTTAATTGGTGGCGATGGTAGCGGCTATGATTATGGGGAAAAAGATTGGTATAGATTGGCGTTTGAATTTAAGAATATAAATACAACTTTTGTAAACTCTAGAAGAACACCAAAATTTGCTTGGAAGAATCTAAAAGAGAATTCTGGACCAAATCATAATTTTTTAGATCTAGAAGACACTCCCTTTGAACGCTTGCAAGAAGCTATAGATAGCCATAGTCATATATTTGTGACTGCTGATAGTACTAGCATGATTGTCGAAATATTAACAAGAGGATACTTCGTCAATGTGGTGGAGTTAAGAGGACCAATTAAAAGAGAGCATCATCATGATGTAATAGAGAGTTTCAAAAAGAGAGGGTTGTTAAGAATCCTGAAGCTAAATCAATTACAGCTATCAGACCAAAAGTATCAAGATGAAGTCAGAAATTTTGTTGTCACAGAAAGAGAGAGCCTTAAAGCCCGAATATTAGAGTTAATATAGAGCACATTTGTGCTTTATAAAGGTAAAATACCTTTATGGAAATAAATAAATTTTATATCGATGGAAAGTTTGTTGATCCCGACGGCTCAGAGAAGATTGATATAGTAAATCCCGCAACTGAAGAAGTAGTGGGACATGTAATTTCTGGCTCAAATAAAGATGTCGATCTTGCAGTAGCAGCAGCAAATAAAGCATTTCCTAAAGCTATGGCATTAACACTTGATCAAAGGAAAAAAATTCTTAAAGAAATACTTGATGGCATGGAAGAAAGACGAGAAGATTTTGCACAAATTATCTCTCAGGAGATGGGTTCGCCAATTAAAATGGCACGTCGAGCTCAATATGGCAGCGGCACAATACATTTTAAAAATACACTTAGTGTCATTGATAGATTCGATTTCCAAGAAGTTCATGGCAACATCACAATAAATAAATTACCAATAGGTCCAGTAGGAATGATAACTCCTTGGAATTGGCCGCTAAATCAAATGTGTACCAAAGTTGCTTCAGCGATAGCTGCAGGAACTACATTTGTTTTAAAACCTAGTGAAATTACTCCAGGAGCTGCATATATTCTTGCCGAAGTCATTGATAAAACAAGCATGCCTAAAGGTATGTTTAATTTGATATATGGTCTTGGTGTTACTGTAGGTAAAGCCATGAGTAGTCATTCAGATTTAGAAATGATTTCTTTTACTGGTTCTACTAGAGCTGGAATAGACATTCAAAAAAGTGCAGCAGATAACATTAAAAGAGTCTCATTAGAATTAGGAGGTAAATCTCCAAATATAATTCTCAAAGATGTAGATTTAGAAAATGCTGTAACCATGGGAATCAAGCAATGTTTTCTTAATACTGGACAATCTTGTTCATCTCCAACAAGAATGTTATTGCCTGAACATATGCTTAATGAAGCAACTAAATATGCAGTAGCAGCAGCAAATGATATGTCTACAGGAAACCCTTTAGATGAAGAGATTTATTTGGGCCCAATATCTAATAAAACACAATATGAGAAGGTGCAAGATCTAATTCAGAAAGGTATAGATGAGGGAGCTACTTTAGCATGCGGAGGTATAGGTAGGCCTGATGGTTTAGAGAAAGGTTTTTTTGTTAGGCCAACAGTATTCACTAATGTCGATAATAAAATGACCATTGCACGAGAAGAAATATTTGGACCTGTTATCTGTTTAATACCTTATTCTAATATCGATGAAGCAATCGAAATTGCAAATGACTCAGCTTATGGTCTTTCAAGTATGATTTCATGCTCTGATGAAGTAAAAGGACAAGAAATAGCTAAGAAAATAAGAACAGGACAAGTAATTTTAAATAGAATCTCTCGGGGCGATTATCCTGCTCCATTTGGAGGTTTCAAAATGTCAGGTAATGGACGAGAGCATGGTCTTTTTGGTATTGATGAATACTTAGAAGTTCAAGCTGTTATAACTTAATCAAGAAAGTCTGGTTCTTCTTCCCATAAAACATCTACGGTTGGTTGAAAGCTTACATAAGCAGATAGATCGTTTGCCACATAGTCTCTAGTTGCACATGCGGTATCATGAGGAATTATTATCGGTTTTCCTACTGCCTCAGCAAGTAACTGTGATTTACATGCATCCTCCATATTTAAAAAATACCAAATAGTGGTATCTACCATAGTGCCAGTGGTAAGAATTCCATGATTTTGAAGGATAACAAAGTCTTTATCAGCCAATGCTTTGGCAATATTTATACCCTCATCTGGACCATTGGCTACGCCATCGTAATCTGCAAACATAGCAGTTCTCTCGTAGAAAGCACATGAATCTTGTGAAATAGGATCAAGCGTTTTCCCCAAAGTAGAAAATGTTTTTCCATACATAGGATGGGCATGAGCAATAGAATTGATATTTTCTCTAGCTTTGTAAATTTCAGAATGAATGCAGAAGGCAGCATCACCAGCTCTAACATTTCCATACGCTAACTCACCACTTTGACTCATTAATACAAGATCACTAACTTTCATTTGGGCAAAATGATATCCAAGCGGATTTATCCAAAAATGATCTTTGAACTCTGGATCTCTAAATGAAATATGGCCAGCAACTCCAAGATCAAAACCTCTTCGTGAAAAAATTCTAAAGGCTGCAGCTAATCTTTCTAACCCAAATCTTCTCTGCTCTTCTATTGAACATGAATTTATATCAATTGAGTTTTCTAGACCTCTTCCACGGTAGGGAAGTTTACCCTTATTGATATTTATTTTATCTTTAATGGCCATATATAAGATAATATAACTAAGTAGCAATTTTTTAAATGAAAAAAAATAAAGCCTTCAGGATTGAGCACGATAGTTTAGGTGAAGTAAAAGTACCAAAAAAAGCTCTATGGGGAGCTCAAACTCAAAGAGCCATTGAAAATTTTCCTATTAGTGGAATAAAGTTTAGGTTTCCATTTGGTAGGTCGTTTATTCGAGCTTTAGGAGCAATTAAACATTCAGCAGCAGTAGCAAATCAAGATCTAGGAATCTTAACAATAAAAAAATCTAATGCTATTAAGTCTGCAGCCAAAATGGTTATGGTCGGGGAAGTTGATGATCATTTTCCATTAGATGTATTTCAAACAGGATCAGGCACAAGCACTAATATGAATGCTAATGAAGTAATAGCAAACATTGCGACTAAAAAGCTTGGTGCAGGTGTACATCCAAATGACGATGTGAATATGAGTCAAAGCAGTAATGACACAATACCAACAGCAATATGTTTAAGCACTCTTTATGATATGGATGAATACCTTCTTCCAGGACTTGATTTGCTTATCTCTGAAATAGGTAAAAAAGCAAAAAGCTTGCAAGGAACAATTAAAACAGGCAGAACACATCTAATGGATGCTATGCCTATAGATTTTTCACAGGAACTTTCAGGTTGGTTAGCTCAACTCAAAAGTTGCAAGACATCATTAATAAATGCTAATCAAAGAATGTTGCAATTACCTCAAGGAGGAACTGCAATTGGTACTGGAGTAAATTCACATAGGAATTTCCCTAAAGCTTTTTGCCAGGCTCTAGAAAAAACTTCAGGATTTAAAGTAAAACCTGCTACAAACTTTTTTCAAGGCCTTAGCTCCCAAGATAATTCAGCAGAGCTATCAAGCGCATTAAAGAATCTTGCTTTGGTTCTTATGAAAATTTCTAATGATCTTCGTTGGATGAACAGCGGACCTTTAACTGGATTGTCTGATATTGAGCTAGAAGCATTGCAACCTGGCAGTAGTATTATGCCTGGAAAAGTTAATCCAGTAATGCCAGAAGCTGTTTCTATGGCATGCGCTGATGTTATTGGAAATGATCTAACAGTTTCTATTGCTGTACAAAGTGGCAACTTCCAATTAAATGTGATGTTACCTGTTATTGCTTATAACGTTTTGAAAAGTATCAATTTACTCGGAAACTCTATGCCCTTATTGGCCAAGAAATGCATTAAGTCATTTAAAGTAAATAAAAAAAATGTTTCAGAGAACCTAGATAGAAATCCAATTCTAGTAACAGCACTAAATCCAATTATTGGGTACAAAAAAGCAGCAGAAATTGCTAAAAAAGCATATAAAGAAAAACGTTCAATAATAGATGTAGCTGAAGAGATGACATCCATTGAAAGAAAAGAGCTAGACAGCTTACTTGATCCAAAAAATTTAACTAAGTCATATTTCTGATGAGTCTCACTAAAGGTAAATGCGAAGCTTGTAATATAAATGCGCCTCTCGTTTCTAATGTAGAAAAAGAGAAATTTATGACTGAGTTAGATAATTGGCAAATTATCTCAGTAGAAGACATAGAACAACTCCATAAAGTTTTTATGTTTGATAATTACCAAGATGCTATGAGATTTTCTCAAACTGTAGCCGTACTTGCAGATCATGAAGATCATCACCCAAAAATAGTTTTAGAGTGGGGTAAGGTAGAAGTATTTTGGTGGACTCATAAGATCAAGGGCCTACATAAGAATGACTTTATTTGCGCTGCCAAAACTGACCAAATATAAATGAGTAACGTTCTAGTAGTCTATTCTGGCGGCTTAGATTCTTACACCCTTCTCAATAAGGCAATAAAAAATTTTACTCATGTTGAAGCGATTACATTTAATTATGGTCAGAAGCATAATAAAGAAATTGAGTATGCAAGATCTAATTGTGCTGAATTAGGCATAAAGCATGAAGTTGTTAATTTAGAGCTTGAAAGTATTTTGGCTGATTCTGCCTTAGTTGGTAAAGCTGACATTCCTGAGGGGAACTACGATAAAGAAAAAATGAAACAAACAATAGTTCCAAATAGAAACATGATAATGATATCGGTTGCAGCATCTTTAGCGATTAAAAATCAAATAGACAATCTTTGGTATGCAGCACATTCCGGTGATCATGAGATATATCCAGATTGCCGTCCAGAATTTATTGATAAAATGACAGCCGTTCTAGAGATATGCGATTATCATAGAATTAAATTTGAAGCACCTTTTCAAAATTTATCTAAGAGCCAAATAGTCGAAGCAGGATTAAGTATGAATTTAGACTACTCTAAAACCTGGACTTGTTATGAGGGCAAAGAGAATCCTTGCGGTAAATGTAGTGCATGCCTAGAAAGGGCATTGTCATTTAAATTAAACAACACTAAAGATCCATTAGATGACATATAGAATTAAAGAAATATATTTCACTCAACAAGGCGAGGGCAAGAATACTGGTAAAAATTTTGTTTTCGTGCGCTTTTCTGGATGTAACCTTTGGAGTGGTAAAGAAAAAAATAGGGAATCAGCAATTTGTAAATTTTGTGATACAGACTTCTATGGTGTGAACGGAATTAATGGAGGAGTTTACAAAGCCAAGGAACTTGTTGGGATGATTAAGTCTCTTTGGCTAGCAGATACTTCACCAATAAGTGTAGTTCTTACAGGGGGCGAGCCTCTTTTACAACTAGATGATGAATTAGTGAATGAATTAAAGAAAGAAGGTATTTATATCGCTATTGAAACTAACGGTACTCTTAAGGCTCCGGAGGGAATAGATTGGATTTGTATGAGTCCAAAAGCAGGCACTGAAATAAAGTTAAAGGCTGGCAGTGAAATTAAGGTTATTTATCCACAAAAAAATTTACAGCCAGATGAGTTTTCAGACTTTGATTTTAAAAACTTCTTCATTCAACCTATGGATTCAAAAGAATTAGAAGCTAATGTCGCTAAATCTATAAAATTTTGTATGAATAATCCTAAATGGAGGCTTAGTTTACAAACACATAAAATTCTTGGAATAAGATAAGCAGAACAAACACTCCAGCTAACCAAGATCCAAAAGCATGCTGTTCTTTGTATTTTCTAGTAAAGATAATTTTCAGTAATAAGGCTCCTGAGCTTATTGAAATTAGATATGCGACAGTAGGAAAACCAAAATACAAAGAAATTGAGAATAGTAAAATTATATCCCCCATACCTAGACCAGATTTATTCCTCATTTTTTGAAATATAAAAGATATAAGTAAAAGAGTTGTTACAACAACTAGTGCTGTAATCAAATTAACTGATGAAAAGTTTAAATTAATCAAAACCCAGATTAAGATCAGTCCATTTAGCCAAAGAGGTATTTCTTTATGCTTCTCATCAATAGAAATTAATAAAAATAAAAGAGGAATTAATATTCCATATGCTAGAAATTCGACATTTAGAAATACATAGATAAAAACTAATGCTACTGTAATCTCAGTCATAAAATATTTCATGCTTATAGTTTTTTTACAGCATGTAGATTTAGCTCCTTGAAAGATATAAGAAAAAATTGGAATCAAGTTGTACCATTTAAGAGTTTCTCCACAATGATCACATTTAGATCTATCAAAAAGCGATCTTTTGTTACCATAGTTATCAAATTCTTGCGTCAGCCAGCTTGCATAAGCAGATCCCATAAGGGCATAAAGCAAACCACCGACAATTTCTGAAATTACCATCTTGGAATCAAATATTGAGTTGTTATATACTATATTATGGAAAAGGTTCTTACAGAAGCATTAACTTTTGATGATGTATTGGTGTTGCCAATGCATTCTAACGTCCTCCCTAAAGAGGTTTCACTTAAATCAAAATTTACTAAAAATATAAGTCTAAATTTACCTTTTTGCTCTGCTGCTATGGATACAGTCACTGAAGCAAAAATGGCAATTGCATTAGCATCCCTTGGAGGTATTGGAATAATCCATAAAAATAACACTCTTGCAGAGCAAGCAATTCAAGTTAAACAGGTGAAAAAATTTGAAAGTGGCATAGTTAGAGACCCAATTAGCATTCGATCAAATAATACTATTGGTGAGCTTAAACAATTAACTTCGGAATTAAAGATATCCGGAATGCCTGTTGTCGATGATGATGAATTAAAAGGGATTGTAACAGGTAGAGATTTTAGGTATGCCAAAGATATGGAGCAAACTGTTTCAGAAATTATGACCTCAAGAGAAAAACTAATCACAGTGAAAGAAGGGGAAACTCAAGATGTTGTTAAATCATTAATGTACAAGCATAGGATTGAAAAGATTCTTGTTCTCGATGACAAAGATAAGCTAGTTGGTTTAATGACAATGAAGGATATTGAAAAATCGATTGATTATCCTTTAGCTTCAAGAGATTCAGAAGGTAGATTGATTGTTGGAGCAGCTATAGGAGTAAGTAAAGACCTGATGGAAAGAGCAAAAGCCTTAGTTAGTGCAGGTGTTGATGTATTCGTTCTTGATAGTGCCCATGGTGATTCAAAACGTGTCATTGATGCAATAAAACAAGTAAAAAAGCAGTTTCCTGAAATAGATATTGTTGGCGGTAATGTGGCAACAGCATCAGGAGCTCAATCATTAATAAAAGCTGGAGTAGATGCAGTAAAAGTTGGAGTTGGACCAGGATCTATATGCACAACCAGAGTAGTTTCAGGAGTGGGCGTACCTCAATTATCTGCTGTAATGGATATTGTTAATGTTGCTGGAGATACTCCTGTCATATCAGATGGAGGGGTAAGATATTCAGGAGATATTGTAAAAGCAATTGGAGCAGGAGCAAACACTGTAATGTTAGGCAGTGTTTTTGCTGGCACAGAAGAAGCGCCAGGTGAAATAGAGCTTTTTCAAGGCAGAAGCTTTAAAACTTATAGAGGAATGGGTTCACTGGGAGCAATGTCAAAAAGAGCTGATGCGGAGCGATATATGCAAGGCGAAGAAACAAATGCAGACAAACTAGTTCCGGAAGGCATCGAAGGCAGAGTGCCATTCAGAGGTTGGTTAAAGGATGTTGTTTATCAGCTAGAAGGTGGTTTAAGACAAGGCATGGGTTATACAGGCTCAAAAGA
>TARA_B100001175_G_scaffold213608_1_pt1 | contig 10959 bp, 1 predicted proteins | sample TARA_B100001175 | Tara Oceans TARA_B100001175
GCATATAACAGGCAGATAATGACTAAAACAATGGCTGCTGGTTTAAAAACAGGTACTCTTAAAACAAGTTTTGCTTCAAGAGGTGTACAACTTGGATACGGTAGTGTTGCAAATGTTTTTGCATCTGACGCTGTAATGAAAGAGTTAGATAAAATAACAATGAATAGCAATAGAGTAAGGGCTGCAAACCAGATGAGAACAAGAGGAGTACAGGCTGATATTAGGTCAGATATGTTAGGTGTATCAGCAAGTAATATGTTTGCTACTGCATCAACCGTCAGTCCATTTTTAAATATGACAAGCACCTTAATGTCAGGTGTTGGTGATTTTGCAGCAAACGAAGGTTACGGTCTATTTGACGATTAATTATGGCAACAGTACCTGTACAACAAACACCTACAGAACAAATAGACACTGGTGGAACTCCATTATTTTCTGCTACTAATATCCAACCAGTACAAGATACAGGTGTTGCACAAGATATTGGACGTTTAAGTAATGCACAAAAACAATTTGCAAAAATAGCAGCAGATTTACAAGATCAAACAGATGACGTTAAATCTAATGAAGCATATAGAGGATATCAAGAAGAAGCAGACGTAAAAGTAAATGAATATTTAGAAACACAACGTGGTGATGCAATAGCAACTGTTGATTATGATCAAGACACTAATAAACCTATAACTAGGTATGACAAATTAGTAAATGATCTAGAAGAAATATCTGGTAAGTATTTAGAAACACTAGATAACAAAAGTCAAAAACGAATATTTAACAACAAATATTCTGCGTCAAAACGTATATCGGTAAATTCTGCTAGTAAACATTCATTAAAACAAACTCGTTTAAAATTAGACGAAGAATCAAAATCTAACATTGAACTTTCAAAAAATGGTGCGGTAAATAGTTTTGAAAGTTTTCAAGATCAAAATGGAGATTACGCTGTTAATTATTACAGAGGACTTTTAGAAATAAAACGTAACGCTGAATTAAATAGTCGTAATACAGATATAAACAATGGCCCATTAAGTGCAAAATATTTAGAAGATGTACAAGCATATAACAAAGAAGTAATGGAAGGTGTTGTAGACAAATTAGTAAAACTACCCGGTGGGCATAAATTAGCAGATGAATATGTAAAATTACATAAACCAGAAGAAATAAAAGATGTAGTTACTGAATTAGAAATATCAATTGCAGAAAAACATGAAGATTATAACGGAGAACAATGTGTAAATGCTGTTTTAAATAATAACGGCAATCAAAACACTGGTAGTTTTTTAGATCAAACACCAAAATTAATGTGTTTAAAAAGCAATCATTATGTAAATGATGGTACAGGTGCATCTGTTCATGATGGAAATCATAGTGACAAAGTAAATATTGCAGGTCAAACGCAAGAAAATAATATTGATACCTTAGAAAAAATAAGAAACGAATCAAAATTTTATAAGCTTGATTCCAATGCAACATTAATAAATGAACACCAAACAACACATTTATTTGCCGTACAACATTTAGGGGTACAAAAAGCTGATTCTTTATACACTAAAGCTAAATCACTCTACCCTATCGACCAAAGAGCTTACAAAGAAAATCCTAAATATGCCAAAGCAATAAACAAAAAAATTATAGAAAATTACAACAAATTAATTAATGAAGAAGCTAATAAAAAATATAAAGGCGATTATGTAACTGCAATAGCTAACGATCTAGAAATAATAGAAAAGGGCATAAATTACGATGGTGAGTTTACAAGTAAAGTAGATTTTATTACAGGATTACGTCCGTTAGAAATTTTAAAAGCAGAAATAAAAGAAACAATTACAGATCCTAAACAACAAAAATATGCATTACAAGATTTAGAAATTAAATACAATAAAATAAAAAATCAACGTACACAAATTTATAACGAAGGATTAAACGCTGCAAAAGAAATAGCATTTGCAGAAGAAGGTGGTTGGAAAAATTTAGAAGCTAACGGTATAAAAATAGAAAACTTTAGTGAAAGTGATCAGGCATTATTAAAAAAAGGACAACCAATAGAATCTAATGTAGACACAGTTGCTCAATTAATTGATAATCCAAAAGAAGTAAGAGATAATCTTAATTCGTACAGCCATGAATTATCGCAATCAGATTATTTAGGTTTAAAAAATTATGCAAATTCTTTAAAAAGTGAAAGTAAATATGTAGAAGCTACAGGTAATGTCACCATGTTAAAAGCTACTTTAAATAGATTTGATATGGGAGATTTAATTTCATCAAAAAATAAAACCAAAAAAAAGAAATATGTTGCTATACATGAAGCATGGCTAAAAGAAATTAACGCACGACAAGTTGCAAATAATAATACAAAATTAACTATGGGGCAAAAACAAGATGCACTAAATACTGTTTTGTTAGACACAGTAAATATTGATAATGATCCATTTTTAGGATTTATTGGTGGTGGTGATACTAAAGATACAAATATATTTTTTGTTGATCAAGACAAACAACAAGATGTTTATGTTGATATACCTTATAAAGACGAAAACGTAAGAGTATTTACAAGTAAAATTGATCCTGACGTATTGGCATTAATTCAAGAGTCTTTACGCAAAGCAAATAAACCTGTTACGCAAAAAACAATTGCTGATTATTTTGTACGCAAAGGTCAACCTAAAAATGTAAACGAAGCATTTGCATATAAGGAGGAAGAGTAATGCCGACAAATCCATTTGATGATTTAAATTCTTTAGCTCCAAGCCAAAATTATAGTCAGAAAAATCCATTTGATGATTTATATGAACAAGAAAATAAAGAAAGAGAAAAAAAATTAAAACAAATTTTACATACAGTTTCTACCTTAGACCCAGATAAAACTGGTGAAGCACAAAAATTAGCAGAGCGTTTAAATTTACCACAAGGAGTAAGTTTAGATAGTGACCAAACTTTAGAAATTTTAAAAAAAAGAAGTAAAGAACAAAATATATATTCTTTAGATTTAGCAAATACAAATCCAATATTAATGCGTCATTTAAATGATCCTAATTTTGCAGCAATAGCACAAGATAATGTAGAAAGATTAGGTCTTATAGAAGGTGCTTTTACTGGTATACAAAATTTTCCTGAGAACGCAGCACAAGGTTGGGAAAAAGGTAGATTACAATCTGAACAAGGTAAACTTGGTTTTCAAAAAGCACTTAACGTAGAGCTAGGCAAACCTAATGAAACAATAGATAAACGTATAGAAGAAATAGGTGTAAGGCTAGAAGAACTAGAAGGCGATGGTACTGGGATGTGGGAAAACACTTTTACTATTGGTGGTCAATGGTCTAAGACCATGCAAGAAGCAACAAAATTTGGAGTTGCAGGTGGAGCAACAGGTGGAACTTTAGGATTATTAGGTGGCCCTTTTGCACCTATTACTGTTAAAGGTGGCATTATTACTGGATTTATATGGGGCATGACAACTGGGTCGGCTAAAGAAGGAACAATGATTGAAGCAGGTCATCAATATAATACTTTAATAGATATGGGTGTTTCGCACGAAACAGCAAGAAATGTTGGTGCAGCAGTTGGTCTTGTAAATGGTGGATTAGAATTTGTAGGTATAAGCACAATTACAGCACCAATTAAAAGTTTATTAATAAGAGAGACTATGCAAGAAGTTAGTAAGTCTCTAATAAAACCTAGTATGGTGCAAGTTTTACGCAAAACTGGAACTACAGCTTTTCGTAATTGGGCAACTGAAATAGGTACAGAAGAGTTACAAGAATTGGTAAATATTGCAGGTGAAGACTTTGCTAATTATTTTGAAGAAGGCGAATTTGAAAGTAAATTATTAACAGCAGAAGGTAGAACAGAAATATCGCAAAGACTTGCTGCTGTATTTGAAATGGTTGCTACTGGTATGCTTCCTCTTGCTGGTATAAGTGCAGGGCCAACTTTTATAACTAATGTAAGTAAATCAAAAAAAGCTACAAAAGATGCTGCATTTATTGATTCATTAACTACTTTATCTACAACAGATAAAACAAGAACCAGAAATCCAAATGCATTTGAATCTTATGTACAAAACGTAGCTAGTGATAAAGACGTACCAAACATTTTTGTAGACGCAGAAATATTTAATCAGCAATTAAGAGATAATGGCATAACTATGGAACAGTTAGAATTATTTTCTCCAGAAATAGCAAATGATTTAAAAGAAATAAATGCTACAGGTGGACAAGGAGATATTGCAGTACCAACAGGAACATACGCTGCAAAAATTGCTGGTACACAATTAGGTATTGCTTTGCAACCACATATGCGTGTAACTCAAGACAGTATGAGTGCAACAGAAGCTGGTCAATTTGCAGAACAAAGAGAGACATTAAAACAAGAAGCAGAACAAATATTAAACGAACAAAAACAATTAACGGATGAACTAAGAAAAGACGCTAATACTATTCAAACAAACATTAGTGAGCAGTTAAAAATTACTGGTGTATATACACCAAATCAAACTAAATTTTTATCTTATTTTGTTAGAGATTTTGTAGTAACACAAGCTAGTCAATTAGGAATAAAACCAAGTGAGTTTTTTAATAAATATTTTTACAACATAACAACTGACGATAAATTTAACGTATCACCAGAACAACAGTTATTTAATCAAGATGGCACAGTAAAATTAGACACACCTGCATTTAAAAAGTTTTTTGGTAAGTCGAAATTAAAAAATGCTGACGGCACACCACAAGTTGTTTACCATGGCACAACAGATAGCATAGATCATTTTGATTTATCTCATCCAAAAAGATTAGATGAAGGATGGTTAGGTACTGGTGTATATGTAACTGATAATGAAAATTTAGCTAAATACTATGCAAACTTAAAAAAAAGCAGACAAATACAGGGGCGTATACCATCTGACGGATCTATAGACCCAACTGTTATGCCTTTGTATGTACGTTTAGAAAATCCATACAAAGCAACTTTAGACGATAAAGAATTAATTAGATCAGGTCAGGTAACACCAGAAGCATTTAAAGACAAACTTATAGCAGAAGGTTATGACGGTGCAATTATGCCTGTCCTTGATGGTAATGAAATTGTTGTGTTTGATAATAGAGCAGTTAAATCAACCATGAATAGCGGTACATGGAATACAGAAATAGCAAACATATATAAACAACAAGTACAAGAAATATTGGCACAGAGAGGTAAACAAAAAAAAGGTAAACCAATACCACAGGCCGTATTTCAAATAGCACGAATTGTAGAAAATTTTGATTTTGCAGCTAGTAAACCATTTGCAACTAACCGGGATTTTAAATTAGAAATACAAGAACGTGTTAATAATGAAGCAAAAAAAGGTAAAGTTGATCTTTCAGATTCTTCCGTAGAAACAGAAAAATATTTAGTACAGACATTATTAGCAGATGCACAATACGCATTAGTAGAAAATCCAAATGCAATAGGTTGGTATAACGAAAAAGTTACAAAAGCTAAAAGATTATTAGCAAAGATACATCCAGAATTAACTACTGATACAGCATCAAATTTTGTATTTACTTGGGCATTAGCAACTACGTCTAATGGAATTAAAGTAGAGAAAAATTTTCAACTTGCAGAACAGGTATATAGTTATTGGAAGCAAAATAATGTTTTTCCTACACCTTTTGGTACAGGCAAAGCAGGTGGTGCAATGACAAAAAGTTTTAAATTAATAAATAAATTAATAGAAAAAAACGGCATAGATGATGTCGAAAAATTTATGAGTACAACGCATACAGTAAAAGAAGTACAAGAATATACAGGAGTTAAAATTATAGGTTTTGGTTTAACAGAAACAGTGTATGGTGCTGCTGTTATAGGGCCAAAAATTGGTAATGGATTTTTTGCAAATTTATATGGTAACTATGAACAACTAACTTTAGATAGATGGGCTATGCGTACATGGGGTCGCATGACAGGTACATTAGTTACTGATTATAAAAAACAAGCAAAAGTAAAACGTGATCAATTAAAAGAATTAATTAAAGCATTAAATAAAGAACAGAAAAAAGAATTTGAAATAATAATAGGAAGAAAACTAACGTTAGGTAATTTAGACGAAGTTGCTAAGACAATAGAAAATAAAACTACTGCACCTGCAAATCGTGATTTAATGGCACAAATTTCTTTAATTCAACCAGACAATAATGTTGCAGACACAATAACAAATATTATGGGTGAACCTAAAAAAAATATTGAAAGAATAAGTATTGGAGATGAGTTACGCAAAGCAGGTAATTCATTGGCAGGGTATTTAGACGGTCAGAAAGAACAACCTAAAGGCCCGCCTGAAAGAAGATTTATACAAAAAGTTTTTGAACAAGTATTGCCAATATTGCAACAACAAAATCCGTCTTTAACAATGGCAGATTTGCAAGCACTTATGTGGTATCCAGAAAAAAAATTATATGATTCTGCAAAACTAAAAGAAGCAGTAGTAGAAACAGGTTACGAAGATAATGCAGCACCTGATTTTGCTAATGCTGCTGCAAGTCTAGTTGCTACAATGGGTATATCAGAAATTGACATTCAATCTACATTACAGGAGGTAGACAATGAGTTATCAGTACAATCCGAGGAGCAATCAAGAGACACACAACGAGATGATGGAGGATCTGGACAGATACGAGAGATTGATACTTTCCAGCAACAAGGAAGAATTGACGAAGCCACAGAACTCCCCCTTAATGCAGACGGAACAGTTACAGTCTTCCACCACACCAACAGAAGAGCAGCAGAATCAATCAAGGCCACAGGTCAACTTAGAAGTGCTGGCGAACCTGATGTCTACGTTACCACCAGAGCTATCACAGATACTGGCTACGGTGATACCGCAGTTGCAATCAGAGTCGAACCTTCTCGACTTAGTCTCGATGATGAATTCCCAAACGGACGAAGAGATTTCAGACTCTCAGTTGGAAAGCCTAGAGGATCTATTCAAGTAAAAGTAGGAGAATTTTTACAGCAAGCAAATCCTGACGGTATAAGAGGTGGTTTTGATCCTAAAACTTTAACTACAGTTTTAACCCAAGAATCTGACCTTTCTACGTTTTTACATGAGACAGCACATTATATGCTAACTGTCATGGAAGACATTGCTATGTCTGATCAAGCATCACAACAACAGACAGATGATTTTCAAACTCTTTTAAAATTTTTTAATGTTAAGGATGTCCAATCTTGGAGTCAGTTATCTATACAAGAAAAAAGAAAATTTCATGAAAGTTTTGCTTATAATTATGAAATTTATTTATTTGAAGGAAAAGCTCCCAACACAAAATTACAAGAAATATTTAATAGATTTAGTAAATTTTTACGCAGAATATACAAATCAATTAGAGATGAATTAAACGTAATATATAGAAAAGAAAACGGCCAAGACTTACCAATATTAACTGATGAAATTAGAGGTGTTATGGATCGTATGTTGGCTAGTCAAGAACAGATAACACAAGCTGAAGAGATTTATGGAATGAAAGCTATGTTCCAAACACAAGAACAAAGTGGCATGGATGACGCTACATGGAATGAATATACACAGGCCATGCAAAAAGCAGAAGATAAATCTATGGAAGAGTTAACAAAAGCTAGTATGCGACAAGTAAAATGGTTGTCTAATGCTAAAAGTAAAGTATTAAAAGATATACAAAAAGACGTAGAAAAAACTAGAAAAAAGGTAGTACAAGAAGAAACAAATAAAATTGAAAAAGAAAAATTATATCAAGTACAAGCATTCTTAAAACGTGGCGAATTTGTCAACGACCAAGGAGAAAGAGTTGTGGCAGGTGAAGGCTACAAAATAGAAATAGCTTCACTAAAAAATCTTGTGCCATTTTATGACATGGCATCAGAAATTAAAAAATTGCGTACTGGTAAATACGGCATGGTAGCAAAGGAAGGTATGCCAGTATCTGTTGTTGCTGAAATGTTTGGTTTTAAAGATCCAGTAGAAATGATCAATGCCTTGGTAGATATGCGACCAATGAAAGAAGTAGTCATGGAACGTACAGATCAACGTATGCTTAATGAGTTTAGTAATCTTACTGATCCAAGAAGACAAGAGTTACAGGTGCAAGAAGCAATACATAATGAAGCAAGAGCAAGATTTATATCTGTTGAGCTACGTTTTTTATCTAAATCCATGCAGCCGGTACGATATCAAGTTGCTGCTGCTAAACAAGTTGCTAGGGAATTATTAGCTAAGAAAAAATTAAGAGATATAAGGCCATCACAATTTAGCCGTAATGAAATAAAAGCTGCAAAAGCTGCTGAAGCAGCAATGAAAAAAGGTGATACTCTTGCTGCAATAAAAGCAAAAAAATCACAATTATTAAATAATCAGTTAGCTAAACAAGCATTAGAAATACATCAAACATTTGACAAGGCACAGAAATTATTTAAACAAGTATTTGGTTCTGATAAAAAAATAGCAACAAGAAGAAATATGGATTTAATAAGTGCTGCTAGAGCAATACTGGCTGCATATGGACTTGGCCCTGCCGTAGATAAACCTGCTGCATATACAGATAAATTACAAGCATACAATCCTGATATGTTTGAACAACTTAAACCATTAATAGAAGATCTTACATTTGAAGGACAACAAGATATAAAAGATTTGACAGGTGAAAAGTTTGATACTGTTTACGAAATGATTCAAACATTGTGGTATCAATCAAGAAGAGATAAACAAATTGTTATAGAAGGCAAACGTGTAGAGCTAGAAGCAGTAGTAGATGAATTGGTTGGTGTTATGTCAAGAATGAAAACACCAGAACCACTAGGAGTTACAGAAGCAGTACCCGGTTTAACTTTTAAAAATATAGGCAAAACAAGATTTGCTAGAGCAATGCAACAAGGTAAAGCAATGCTTAGACGTATAGAGCATTGGTGCGATGGTATGGACGGTGCAACAAAAACTGGTAAAGGCTTAATTGGTAGCGTAGTTTTAGAACGTGACGAAGTGCAAGCAGGTGCATTTACCAGATATATTTGGCGGCCAGTAAAAGATGCACTAAATCAATACAGAATAGAAAGAACTAATTACACAAAAAAATATTCACAAATGATTAGCAAATTAAATTTGCCTAAACAAAAAATTGTATCTGGAGAATTTAATTATACATTTGGTAACGCTAACGGAGGGATTGGTAAAGCTGAATTGCTTGGTGCTATGTTGCACACTGGCAATACAAGTAACTTACGCAAACTTTTATTAGGTAGAGGTTGGGCAGCACTTAATGAAGATGGATCTATAAATACAACTGCATGGGATACTTTTGTAACACGCATGATTAATGAAGGTGTATTGACTAAAGAAGATTATACTTTTTTACAAGAAGTATGGGATCTTAATGAGCAAATGAAACCTCTTATACAAAAAGCACACAACGATGTTTATGGATATTATTTTAAAGAAGTAGAAGCTACACCTACTGTTAACAGATATGGATCATTTAGAGGTGGTTATGTACCAGCAAAAACAGATCCTTTTTTAGTAAGCGAAACAGAAATAAAAGCAAAACTAGAAGATCTTAGAAGTGAATTTAGGCAATCCTTACCATCAACTGGTAATGGTTTTACAAAAGCAAGAGTTGAATATAACAAACCATTATCTTTAGATTTACGCATAATGACTAAACATATAGATGATGCATTGCGTTTTGCGTTTGTACAACCTGCAATAGAAGATGTATTTAAAATTTTAAAAAATAAAACTTTTGCTAATAGATTGTCACAACTAGATCCAACAATAATGGACAATGCATTGATGCCGTGGCTAAATCGTTCTGCTCGTCAAACAACAATGACAGCAGGTAGATTTAAAGGTTTTGATAAGTTTTGGACACACGTTAGAAGAAGCACTGGTGTTGGCATAATGTTTGCAAACATAAGAAATGGTTTGCAGCAATTTACAGGATATTTCCCTGCAATGATTAAGGTAGGGCCAAGTTATTTAAAAAGTTCATTAGCACAATATGTACGCAATCCAATGCAATTTCAAGAAGAAATAGCAGAGCTATCACCTTTTATGAAAGAACGTCAATTTAACCAAATATTTGATGTGCAAGATACATTAAATCAATTGTTAATAAATCCAAATGCATACAAAAAAGTACAAAAATGGGCAGAAAGACATGGATATTTTATGCAGCAAGCATTTCAAAACCAAGTTGATACTGTAGTTTGGTCTGCTACTTACAACAAAGTTTTAACTGAAAGTCCAAAAACTATGTCAGAAATAGAGGTACAAAAAGAAGCCATACAGCAAGCAGATGCAAATGTACGTTTAACACAGGATAGTTTACAAGCAGAAGATTTAGCATCATTTCAAGTTGGTTCACCTTTTTATAAAACTATGGTGCAATTCGGTGGTTATTTCAATATGATTGCAAACTTGAATGCTACTCAATATAAAAAATTATTTAACGATCTTGGATGGCGAGGAACAAAAGGTCAATTATTTATGACATATTTATTAGGTTTTGCTATGCCAGCTTTTGTTGCAGATTTAATTGTAAGGGCCACAGGTGGTGATTTAGACGATGAAGATGAAGATGGCTATTTAGATGATGTTGCAAATTGGTTTTTTGTTTCACAATACAGAGCAGGTTTTGCTTTAGTACCATTTGGCAATATAGCTATTGTTCCATTTAACTCATTTAACGATTTGCCATACGATGATCGCATAACTACAAGTCCATCTATGTCCACTTTAGAAGCAGCAGGTGTTGGTACAATTAGAACTCTTATAAATGCTGTTGATCCTGATAAAGAATTAACAGGTAAAAATGCAAGAGATTTATTGTCATTATTAACTTTAGCTACAGGCATACCTTTTACATTATTAGGCCGTCCTGTTGGTGTTCAATACGATATTAATAGAGGTGTAATAGATCCAGAAAATACACCAGATCATATAAGGGCATT
>TARA_B100001175_G_scaffold101727_1_pt1 | contig 10943 bp, 10 predicted proteins | sample TARA_B100001175 | Tara Oceans TARA_B100001175
CACTTGACGCATCTTCTGCAAGAGCCTTCAATGCTTCTTCATTCCTTGCAGTCGCATACACTTTGCAGCCTTCTTCTCGTGCCAACACCAAGGCAATTCCGCGTCCAAGACCACGAGAAGCACCTGTTACAATGCAAACTTTATTGTTTTTCATATTACCTTCCTTTCAGAATTATGGATTCATTGTTTAATATACACCTGCACGCAAAATGTAATAGATTTGTACGATACCAATGGGGTGGTTTTCCGGATCTAAAACTACAAGACAGCTAATGGAGTGAGTTTCCATAACATGCAGTGCTTTCGCGGCCAAATCTTCCGGAGCGATAGTTTTTGGGGCACGATTGACAAAGTCTATCAGTGGTTTGTCAAGAAAAGACTGCCCATCCTCAAGTAAACGCATTAAATCTCCAGTGGTAAAAACGCCGCTGATTTTTTCATCATTATTAACTGCTACTACAATACCGAGGTTTTTTCTGGAAAGAACATTCAGTGCTTCCCTCATTAGCATTACTTCAGGCACAACAGGCAATGTTTTCCCTGACACCATTACATCCTCTATCTTTACGGTCAATTTGCGTCCCAAACTACCACCGGGATGAAATAAGGCAAAATCATCTTCACGAAACTGACGCATTTCAAGTAAACACATTGCAAGTGCATCGCCCAAGGCCAGTGTTGCGGTGCTGCTTGCAGTTGGTGTAAGTCCAAGCGGACATGCTTCTTTTTCAACGGCAATGCTCAAATGAACTGTAGCTGCCTGTGCCAAAGTTGAATCCAGTTTTCCAGTCATCGCAATCAGTGAAACCCCAATTGCTTGAATATGACCAATCATCTGCAAAACCTCATCCGTCTCACCGCTGTATGAAAAGGCAATTACTAAATCCCTATTGGTAATGATTCCCAAATCACCATGCGAACTTTCACCGGCGTGTAAAAATAGCGACGGTGTTCCGGTGCTGGTGAGAGTAGCTGCTATTTTTTGGGCAATCAGCCCGCTTTTTCCCATTCCGGCTAGGACAACTTTCCCCTGACAAGAATAAAGCAGATTGACTGCTTCCTCAAATTCAGGACCCAAACGCTCAATCAACCCTTCAAGTGCTGCAATTTCTATTTTTAGCGTTTCTCTCGCACGCAACAATAAAGGTGACATTTGTGTCATCCGTATAAAATCCCCTGTTTTGTGAAATGTCTCATTGTCGCAGAATCCCTTAAATCACCTGCTTTGAGAATTACTGCATCAGTATTGTGCTTACCATTTTTACTCGGTAGAGAACCTCCTACAGCTAGCCGATAAGGTGGTATCACAGGCAACAGAAATTTTTCCTCTCCAACTAAACATTCAATAGGAGGAACAAATTCACTTGTATCTTCATCATATATTTTCTTCCCAGAAGCCATTATTACGCCGCTGGCTATCACCGAACCTTCTCCTATAATCCCTGTAACCTCACACATTGCACCAATCTTGACATGGTCTTCAACAATAGAAGCTAACCTACCTGCTGGTTCAAGAATCCCTTCAATTCCAGAACCAGCTCCAAACTTAACATTCTTACCAATTTGAGCACATGAAGCAACGCGAGCACCCCCGTCTATCATGCAACCTTCACCAGCAATATGAGCACCTATGTTAACAAAAGCCAGGTTCATGATAACTGTTCTTGGACCAATATAAGCTCCAGTACGCACCATACATCCTGGTGCATAACGCACCCCTCCTTGATCAAAATCTTCATCCGTGAAATTTGCGGTTTTCAACGGTATCTTATCCCAGTATTTTCCTTCCATACGCTCCATACTGTGTGTACCAAAATAATTTAGAACCCCATCAATCGTGTATGGCTGGGGTTCCCAAACATCATTGACCTTTTCTGCAGCCCGAACCTTACCCTGATTTAACAAATCAATAAAACACTCGCATTCTTCAGCTGATGCCTTCTGTCCCGCAAGGTTTTTCAACAGATCGCTAAATGAACTTTCTACAATTTCAATCCGCAAGGACTCTCTTTTTCTAAGACCAAGAAGTAATTCGAGTTTCTGATGTTTCCCAGGATTTTTCTGCGAGTCTTTTACATGCTCACCGAAGAGCCGTAATCCTTCTTTAGCCGCTTCAAAGTCAATAACACCTTTTTTATCAGCAATATGTTGGAACACTTGAATCGATCCCTGGCGCCCGGGAATATTTGGAATAATTGAAACCAGCTCCCCACGCTCATTATAGAGACGCAGCAACACAGTGTTTTTAGTGGTCGGAATAGATTTTAGATTTTCTGCAAATGTTTTCATTGAATTTCTTTAGAAATAGCTTTTCCCAATATTATAATACGTTAACTGAGAATACAAAAAATTTAACTTAATTTTACTACAATTAATAACTAATTTTATCATAGCAAGAGTAGAACAATCGTTCTTATTTGTCTACATTTTTGGATAAAATATTGACACTATGCCCTTTATAAGGCTGGAAAAATAATATGTTCTTACCTAGAGCTTAACACTTATAAATATGCCAAAAAGAACTGACTTTTCGATTTGAGTATTAAACTTAAATATTTTCCCCTTAGAACATTTCTTATCAAAGATTACTTTAGACTAAAGATATTCTTTTCTGTAAATTTCTATTTTTTCCACCAGTACCCTCCGCTGCTCTCTAGAAGGATTGTAGCTACTTGATAGGTAGGGAGAGACTATTTTTCGATCAAAATAAAAACCGCCTGATTCAAGATTTTCTTCCGTTAATAAAAGCCAAAGTATTGTATCTGCTCCTTCTGCCAAGCCTCGAAGTCTATTTTTCATTACACTAAAAAACACCGGCAATGAATCTTTTAGACCGCTAGTAGCCACCCATCCTGGATGCATACTTATGACCTGATAATTATTCCATCTATCTTGCTTACTCATTTCTTCGACAAGTGTGACCTGGCCCCTCTTTACATTGGCATACGTAGCAACTTTCTCATATTCTTGTTTGAGGAATAATGAATCTACATCAAGTTTTTTTAAGTACATTCCCCCTGAACTGACCCAAATGATACGAGCATTTTTGTTTATTTTCCTGTATTCACCTAACAAATAAATCAAGAAGTAATGACCAAGCAATTGCGAAGCACACTGATGCTCTATATTAAAATCATTTAAGACCAATTTTTCCGGCATGCTACCAGCGTTTAAGACAATATAATCATAACATTCACTATTTTTACAAAAATCATCTAGCTCCATCCAGTTTGCCATATCTAATGCACGGAAACTCAAATTCAAATTATTTTTTACAAAATAATTTCCCTTTTTCTTGTTTCGTCCTGTAACATAAACCTTAGAACCTAAACGCGAGAGTTCTTTTGATAACTCTCCACCTATCCCAGATGTTCCTCCAGTAACCAAAGAAATCTTATCTATTAAATTTTTTTGAGACAGGTCCTCATTAAACTTAGATTTGTGACGTTGGTAACCCGATTTATCAAATGAAAAAAGAATGCTCTTATCCAAAATATAATTCCAATATTTATCTTCATTAAATAACCACATACTAAATGGGAAAAAAATTGCCCAAAAAGAGGAAATATATACTAAATAAAAAGCATAGTTGTATGGTGAAACAATAAGTGCTCCTAACTTATGAGCACTCCAGTAGGCTAGGGAGCCTCCAATTCCACCAAGTATGGAAAGAAAAAGATAGGGTAATTTGTTAAGCTTATTAAAGACATCACCATAATAAGAAATAAAAACTATCCATAATGAAAGGAAGCCATAACTATAGGATTCCCTTATAATAATTTTTAACCAAATTAATGATGAGTCATGAATGTACCCTAATAAAGTGAATAAAATTGTGACAAAAAAAAACGACCGATAGAGATTTTAGGTTTGTAAATAATGTAGTTGATAACTACTAAACATATGGATATTCCAATTAGGAAAATACTGTTTATAGAAGCTCCATATAAAACAATAACTAGCCAAAATAATTGCAAAAATATTACTTTTATAATTAGCACGAATACTCCTTTGGCAAGGCCAATTTTTTTTGAATGTATCTGTACATTATCTTAATTAAAGGAATTTTTAAAAGAATCTCTTCACCAACATCCCAGTAGTCTCTATGGTATATAATTTTACTTTCAACATTATACTTTAAATGAGTGCTTCCATGTATCTTATGCTCTACCTCTTTGATACTTAATAAAAAATCCCACGTCAAAAAGGCCCCCTCACTATTTTCAATTGTATCTAGAATAAAAAAACGTGGATTCTCCAAATTCTCAAACATGTGCTCAAAAATCTTAATTAGATTATCTTTGCCTACAAGCTCATTAAACGGGTCTTTAAAAAATACATCCTCATCATAAAACAAGCCTATCTCTTCTAAAGATTCTTTTTTTAGATTTTCAAACCATATTGTAAAATCTTTCAAGTTTTTCAAATTCTTCCCTTCTTGTTCATCACTATGGTTACTTCTCCTAGATCAAAGCCCCACTTATTCATGTAAGACCTAGCTAGAAGAGTGTCCTTATCTAAGAGATACATCCAGTCTTCAAAATTCACCTTATACGTAGTATCACCCACTGGAAGATCTAAGTCGTAAACAAAGTAAAATACATTGCCTGCTGTCTCACCATTAGCTATTCCTATTACGTCTTTGGCGCGACCTTCGTACTTTGCAATTCCAACTTCCTCAAGTTCCCAAATTCTTTCGCTCTTAGTTCCATCAGAATAAACAAATTTTTCATCTAATATCGCCTTATCTCCCTTCCAAGACGCTTTGATATCTACTTTAAACCTCTTGATAACATGACCTGATCGGTCTTGAACAATTCCTAGAGCATAAATGTCTCCATTGAAGAATTCTCTTAGATTGATCTTTGGTTCTTCGCCACTATAGGATTTAATACTATGATCAGTGCAAGAAGACAGAAGTAATAGGAAGAAAATACAGAAGATTCTCATAACATTCTCGTGAAAACTTTTTTGATTTAGAGCTAATGAATTATAATTCCAACATAGAATCAAAGAATTTGTAAAATTCGGCTCGGATAAACCTTCTAACTGTTTGAATTATAGTTTGAAGAGTTAATAATTAAATATGCTTTTATTAAAACATATAGACCTACTGACCAAAAGTGCCCCAGGGATAGTCAAAAATAACAATGGTAGACCCCCCCTCCTTTCCAGTTGCAAAATCTAAACGATACACAAAACCGGAACCAGTAACTAACCTTGTCCCAATACCAGTAGAAGTCCTTTTTTCTTTCCAGAGATCACTTGCTATATCTGCCACAGTGCCCTCTTCATAGAAAAATGCAACTTGAAATCCTGTTCTGATATCCTTTATAAAATACCAGTCAAAGGCACTTTTTTCATCAGATAAATTCCATCGAAATTCTATACCTCGTGACTCCACCTGAGCACCACTAAAACGTCCTCCAACATAAGATCTTAATCTCTCTGTTCCACCTAGACTCCCCGCAGAGCCATATTGATTAGTTGCCTGACGATTCTTCGCCAACACTTCTATAGTTTCGGCATCACAGTTTGAAAAGCAGGTTGCAGTTTCACTGGCTATCAAATAATCCAAGTCAGTGTTTCCTTGTCTGCGAACATTAGCCCCAGATCGGTACCAATTTAGAGCAATAGTACTATAACTTAAAACTGGCAGATAGCCTGTAATATTATAGTTCTCGACAAAATAATCTGGAGAATCAGAAGTACTAGCAGGAGAATCAGAATTTGTGTAGATGAGCTTCAAGCCTTTTTGCGGGTCAGTACGATCATCTGTCCAATCTATTTGAAAACCATTACTTCTGGAGTCTCCTTCGAAACTTTGATTAGCTTCGTAGATTAGATCCCCGTCTTTATCTCGTATTGCTGAAAGAGTAGATTTGTTATTTGTTCCGAATGTGAAAACATCTAACATTCTGTCGAAAAGAGTTAGCGTTAAGCGAGTAAACCTAAAGCGAGTATCTGATAGTTCACTTATAACATAGTCATCAGGATCAGAACTCATCCTCCTGTCTCTATATGATCTAAAAGAACCCTTATCAAAGTTTCCTTGACCAACGTCTAGAAGAAGCATCTTAGGAACAACTGGCACATCTGTAGCTAAAACAATCCCACCTCCAATATCACCGGTAATTAGAATAGCAAAAAGATCAAGAGTTGTTTCTGTACTTCCAAATGGAACATTATTAAATCCACCAAGAAAACCAAATCCCATTCCAGCTCCAGGTATTATATAGGGTAATGGTAAAGTTAAATAACCGAAATCAGTAGGAAATTGTTCTGTCCTTCTTTCAATCGCAGAAACACTTGATTGAATTAGAAATAAAAGGAGAATTAGAAATATTGTCTTTTTCAACATTCTAGAGTTTTGCGATACAAGTTATAATTAATAATTTTTGGATTAGATTATGAATTCGAAAAATTGATATTATAAAGCTTAAGAGTAACCCTTCCTTATTATGTAATAATTTCCTGGGGCATTTTAGCTTTGAAACAATACATGATACTTATTAAAACTTTACTGAAGCTAAATGATTTGTATTATTTCTTAAGAAAAAACTTACATCACTTTGTAAAATTAAATTGTGAAACACTAATTTTTTTGGCCTCAAAACCACCTTGGCAGTACTTCAGATAAAATTTCCATGTCCGTATGAATTTTTCGTCAAAACCCAAATCTTTAATTTTGTCTAATACACGTGTGAAATTCTCTTCCCACCTCTTTAAAGTAAGCCCATAGTCAAGGCCAAATTCAAAATCACCAACATACTTAAAGCCTTGCCTAACTGCAGTGGATTTAAAAATATCCGGAGAAGGTAGCAGTCCTCCAGGGAAAATATACTGTTGTATAAAGTCACTGCATCTACGATACGAAGAATAATCATTATTATTTATTGTAATGGTTTGAATAATCATTTTTCCTCCAGGTTTTAAAATAGAATGCAAAATTTTAAAATACTTCTTCCAGTATTCGCTTCCTAATGCTTCAAACATTTCGATTGAGACAATTTGACTATATTCTCCTGTAATTTCTCTGTAGTCCTGAAGCCTTACTTCTGCAATTCCCTCGTATTGCGAGAGCCTTTTCTTAGAAAACTCATATTGCTCTTTTGAGATTGTCACACCTGTAACTTTAACTCCCTGTCTGGCTGCATATTCCATGAAGCCTCCCCAACCACAACCAACTTCAAGTATATGATCCCCAACTTTAAGATTAAGCTTTTGAAGAATGTTTTCATACTTGTTTTCTTGAGCTTTTGATAATTCTTCTTCAGGTTTTTTAAACAGAGCACCTGAATATGTCATAGATGGGTCCAGCCACAATTTAAAAAAATCATTCCCAATATCATAGTGGGCATATATATTCTTTCGGCTCCCCTTCTTAGAATTTCTATTAAGAATGTGCATAATCCTAAAGAAAACGATTTTTAGAAAAGATCCCTTTATAACTCTTTCCAATTCTTTATAGTTCTCCACCCCAAGCTTAATAAGTTTATTGATATTTTCACAATCCCAATAACCGGAAACATATGCTTCCCCTAATCCAATATCTCCCTTCAAAAAGAGATCCTCACAAAATCTCCAATCATTTATACGAATAATGACGTACTCTCCTTCTGTGATACCTGAAAATTTTAAATACTTACCATCTGGAGTAATAATCGTTATAGCCCCTTTTTTTATGTTAGATACCAGTTCTAGAAAATGAAGTCCCCATTTAGGTAAATCCTCACATTTCTCGATTGATCTTTTATTTAATTTGGTCATATGTTACATCCTTACTTAATTTAATAGGCTTAGAAAAATATTTGTTCTTCTTGAAAAATAATTTTAATGCTTGATAGTGAATTAAAATTATAACGAGTGCTGTGAAAAAAGGGTGCTGGATAAATGTCTTTAATAAATTTAAATCGTTCCAAGGAATCTCTATACCATTTATACCAGTACAAAGCTGAAGTTTTTTATCAAAGTAATAATCTATTTTAACAATATTTTTTTTTGAGAAATTAAATTTATATTTCCCATTAATGTCATAAAATGGTGAAACATGAAACTCTTTAGGAAGAGTATAGATAGTCTTATCTTCTTCAAGTTTAATGACATAGTTATGCGATTCTCCAAATGTGTTATTTACTGCACATATTATAGCAATCAGCTTGTCTTCATCATAACAGTACCAAAAGCAAACTGGATTAAAAACGTAGCCAATAATTCTTGGAAATGTTTGTAAAACAAAATTACCAAAAAAATTCTTTATCCCTGCTTTTTCGAGGATATCTTTTGCCCATATTTCAAGAGATGAACCATCTTTGTAGCCATGATCCTTTTCATAAAATGAAAAAAGATTAAACTTATTTACACTAAACAGCAGAGAATCAAGCTCTTTTATTTTTTCAAGAGAAAATTTCATGTAAAATCCTGAATAAGCAAATTTATTTACTCGAGGAAAAAATCTTTTATGAAAAATTTTTGCCTTATATAGTGACTTCATAAAATCCTCAATAACCGTTCATTCTTTCCATCATCTTCTAGCAATTTATTAATAACTGATTTTGAGCTTAGTATTCCATCTTCATGAAAACCATATCTCAACCATGCTCCTGAGAAATACACTCCCTCTCTTCCTTGGATACTATCCATCGTTTGTTGAGCCATTATTGCTTCTTTTGAAAATAGTGGGTGCTCATAATTAATTTCTTTAACAACTTTATTCTTATCTATTTTGATAGCAGGATTCAAGGTCACAATCACTGCTTTATTAACTGGTAGCGGTTGTAGCTTATTAATCAGATAGCTCACTGATACAGTATCATTCCCTGTTGTTGTCTCTGTTGAGAGATAATTCCAGGCTGCCCATGCAATTTTTTCCCTAGGAAGAACACTTTCATCGAAGTGTAATACTGCTTTATTCTTTTGATATTTAAACTTTGAAAGAAGGTTTTTAGTTAAATAATCTGCATTTTTGAACATCTCCAAAGTTTGTGGTGGATGAGAACAAATTAAACAATAGTCAAAGTACTCTATCCTTTTCTCTGTAATCAGCTTTAATTTATTCTCTTCAGAAATAACTCCTAAAACGGGCTCATTTAAAAATTTGTTGTCTATTTGGAATAAGGCCTTTTCTATATATGTCCTACAGCCATTCATAACTGTTTTCCATTGTGGTCTTTTAAAGATTTGTAATAAGCCGTGATTCGAGCAAAATATTAAGAATGTGTATGCTGGGAAATTTAGCATTTCGTTAGTAGGAGAAGACCATATACATCCCCCCATAGGAAGAAGATACCAATTTTTAAAATCCTCAGAATAATTTCTCTTAATTAACATCTCATTAAGTGTTACTTCTGGGTTTCCTTCATATTCTATAAGATATTTTTTAGATTCTTTATTAAATCGTAACACTTCTTTTAAGAATCTATAAAACCTCATGCTAAACAAATTCCTAGGTTGTGTGAATACCGTTAAAATATTTGTACCAGCCCAAGTAATGTCATCGGTTTTTCTAACTACACTAAAACTCATATCGCTTAGATGTGTTTCAATCTTCAGCTCTTCAAAAAAATCTATTAAGTTTGGATAGGTCCTATCATTATGAACAAGAAAACCTGTATCAACTGGGATTCTTTGTCCATCAAAGTCTAAATCTATAGTATTAGTGTGCCCTCCGAAGTGACTCCCTGATTCAAAGAGATGAACATCATACCCCAGCTTATTTAAATAATAGGACGCTGATGTACCAGAAATTCCTGAGCCAATAACTGCTACTTTTTTCATTTCAAAACTTTATTTTAATCCTATTAACATTTTATCGAAGTCTTCAAAGCTACTGATGAACTTAATATTTCCTATATTCTCAAAATCTGGAAAATCAATTTTGTAACCACCGCCCAGTATAATTTCTACCGTATTATTCAGGTATTTATCTATTGATTGAAGGTATTTAACAATATCTTTTTCATAATTCCATTGAACTGATGAAATTACTCCCATCACAATAGTTTTACATTTTAGAGCATTAACAGCTTCGCCCAAACAATCTGCTGGATGAGAAGCACCAAGGTAATTAGTTGGTACTCGATTAGCATGACAAATAATTTCTGCTATCATAATAGGGAGATCATGTAAGTTACCAACAGGAGTAGCTAAAGCAAATCTATTGCAGTTAGGACCTTCATTTGCTAAATTAATTTGATGAAGCTGATCACTAACAATAGTTGTAATAATATGTTCTTGTGAAATCGAATATACTCCTTTAAGAGCCAATTTCTCAATTTCATGCATAACTGGTAAAACAATTTTAAAGATAAATTCTTTTACTCCTATGCTTAATCGGAGGTGTTGCATCCCAGAAGCAACCAAGTCAATATCAAAATTCCCCAAATGCTTCAGTAATTTTTTTATTTCAACAGAGGTAAAAACCTTTTCTGATTCAGAATCTTCTCTATTATTATGCCCTAATAGTGAACGAAGATTTTTGAGTGAGTATTTCGCTAAACTTGATATCGTATGACCTTGATCTATCAAAGCAACAATTAGCTTTGCTTTATCCAAGTCAGTTTCACTGTATAGCCTTTGCCCTCCTTCAGAACGGCCTGGAGTAAAAACCTGATATCTTTTTTCCCAAGTTCTGATCGTATGAGGCATAACACCAGTAGCAGTTGACATTACATTTATGCTGAACTTATTTTCCATGTGTTATTAGATTTTATATTTTTAATTGCATAATAATTGTTTAGCATGATATTTATACAATAATTAAAATTTTTGTCATCATGTTTTGTGTAAAAAATTTGAAATATTTAATAAACTCCTATCCAATCAATTTCCAATTTAAAATCTCCAACTTGCTTGTCTGAAATCATAACACCAAGATGTTTGATCTGATTAGGATCTAATTCTGCGAAATTATTAAGAACTCTTCCTCGGTAAGTAGGTAAAAA
>TARA_B100001175_G_scaffold53069_1_pt1 | contig 10931 bp, 10 predicted proteins | sample TARA_B100001175 | Tara Oceans TARA_B100001175
AATAATGAAAGTTCTTTAATCAAAAGAGCATTTTTATCGAATCCAGCTGCTAAGCCAATACTATTTTTAAAATTTAAATTGAAAATTTTTTTATGTAGACTTTTGTTATTATAAGAAAAACAAATTTTTAAAATATAAGTCATAAAGGGAACCTTACAGATTATCTTAATAAGATAAAATGATAGATTATGTATAAATTCAGGAGGAAATAAAAAGAGTAAAGGCCTAATTACCAACTTGTACATAATGCAAATATAATTCCATTAACTCCTAGGATGAAATTCTTTTATAACTTGCTTTAAATATTCTCTATCTAGATGAGTATAAATTTCAGTTGTTGTGATAGATTCGTGACCTAACATTTCTTGAACTGCTCTTAAATCTGCACCACCTTCAATCAAATGAGTAGCGAAAGAATGCCTAAATGTATGCGGACTAACATTTTTATTTGATAAAGACTTTTTTGATATTTCCTTTACAATTAAAAATATCATTTCTCTTGAAAGTTTTCTACCATATCTATTAAGAAATAAAAATCCTTCATTGCCTTTTTTAATTTTTTTATTTTTTCTATATTCATTTTTATACATTTGAATGTGCTTTATTGCGTATTTACCTATAGGAACTAATCTTTCTTTTGATCCTTTTCCAATAACTTTAATAAAACCGACATCTAAAAAAAGATTTTGAATAGATAAATTAATTAATTCTGATGCTCTTAACCCTGAACTATACAGAGTTTCAATTATTGCTCTATTTCTGACTCCCTCCATAGTAGATAAATCTATACTCCCTAACAAAACATTGATATCATCAAGAGATAATACTTCAGGGAGTTTTCTCTTTAATTTTGGTGATTCAATTAAATCCATTGGATCTTTAGAAATTTTTTCTTCTAAAATTAGAAATTTAAAAAAAGATTTTAATCCTGATACTATTCTAGCTTGAGAAAAAGATGAAATACCTAATTCATTTAAATATTCTAGAAAATCATTGATTATAACTATATCTATCTTTTTAGGATCAGATCGAATTTTTTTTATTTTAATAAAGTTTCTTAATTTTTTTACATCATTTAAATATGCAGAAATTGAGTTTTCAGATAAAGATCTTTCTAATTTTAGATAAGAATAATAATCATTTAAATAAAATTTCCACATTGTTTTATCATTATTTTATAAATTTATCAGATGAAATTAATAATAATTAATGGTCCTAATCTAAACCTTTTAGGGGTTAGAGAAAAAAAAATTTATGGAAATAAATCTTTTGAATCTTTTTTTGATGAACTTCAATCAAAGTATAATGAAATTTCCTTAGAACAATATCAATCAAATCATGAAGGAAAAATTATTGAAAAAATACAGGAAGTTGGGTTTTCTTATGATGGAATTATTATAAATGCTGGTGGTTTTACACATACTTCCATAGCAATTAGAGATGCAATATCTTCAATTACTAGTCCTTGTCTAGAAGTACATATATCAAATATTTTATCTAGAGAAGAGTTTAGAAAAAATAGTTATTTATCAGAAGTTTCAGTAGGAATTATTTCAGGTTTAGGGATGAAAGGGTATGAATTGGCTATTCAATATTTTATATCAAAATAAAATTTAAATGATAAAAATTTATACTGATGGATCAAGTAGAGGTAATCCAGGACCCGGAGGATATGGGGTAGTATTAATTTATAAAAACAATAGAAAAGAAATAAGTCAAGGATATAAAAACACCACAAATAATAGAATGGAACTCCTTGCTGTAATTAAAGCATTAGAAGCTCTAAATGAAAATAATTTACAAATTAAAATATTTTCTGACTCAAAATATGTTGTAGAATCAATTGAAAAAGGGTGGATATGGAATTGGGAAAAAAAAAATTTCAAAAAAAAAATGAACGTAGATCTATGGAAAAGATTTATACCATTATATAAACAATATAATATAAAATTTGAATGGGTAAAAGGACATAATGGTTTAAAAGAAAATGAGAGATGTGATTTACTTGCAAATCTAGCAGCAGAAAAAAAAGATCTTATAATTGATAAAGGATATGAAGAAGTCTATTCTAAAGATAAACTTGTATAAAGTGCAGAACCTATTATCCCAGCATCATTTTCTAATTTTGCTGGTAATATTTTTGCTCTCGATTTGAGCAAAGAATTGTATTCGTTAAAATATTTGCTAAATCCTCCTCCAATAATAATTAATTCAGGCGATATTAAATCCTCTACATATTTAATGTATTCATTAAATCTAGAACACCAGTCATTTATAGAAAGGTCTAATTCTTTTCGAATTAAATTAGAAGTATATTTTTCAGCACAATCTCCATACATCTTCAAATGACCAAATTCAATATTAGGAACTAATTTCCCATCAATAAATATTGAAGTACCTAATCCAGTTCCAACAGTAATCATTAAAACCGTACCTTTTTTTTTTTTACCAGAACCATATTTGATTTCAGCTAAACCCGCTGCATCAGCATCATTTAAAATAAAAGATTTGCAACCTGTCTTTCTTGAAATTCTTTTACTAACATCAACTCCAACCCATTTATTACTAACATTTGCTGCAGATTGAATTTTATTTTTTATTACAACCCCTGGAAAACCACATCCAACATGCTTATTCCAACCCAATTCTTTGATTATATTTTTTTTTATTTTTTTTATAACCTTTTTAGGGGAAGATGGTGATGGTGTTTCAAATCTAATTTTTTGAGAAATTAATTTTCCAGTCTTTATATTAACAATACCTCCTTTTATACCTGAACCTCCAATATCTAATCCTAAAATTTTCATTTATTTAACTATTCTTAGCCTAGCAAAACTCAATAATAATGTTTTTTCACCTACTAATTTGAAATTCACAATGGCTTTTTGTTGATTTTGAGTTTTATCGATACTTTTAATTAAACCATAACCAAACTTTTTATGTTCAATTTTCATGCCTTCTTTTAAATCTTTTAAATCACTTTCAATAAAATTTTCAGAAGGAGTATGAGTTATATTACTTTTAATTTTGTTTTTTTTATCTGAAATTAAATTTTTAACAAAACTTCTATTTTTAACTTCTCCAAGTAAGTTTTCAATATGATTCTTATCTATTTCATCAATAAATCTACTTGGTTGACATTCCTTAAGAATTCCATATCTATATCTTGTATTTGAATAAGTCAAATATAATTTTTTCATTGCTCTTGTGATAGCAACATAAAATAATCTTCTTTCTTCTTCAAGATCATTTCTGGAACTTAACATCATTTGAGATGGAAATAAGTCTTCCTCCATACCAACAATAAAAACAACTTCAAATTCTAATCCTTTTGACATATGAACAGTCATTAGTGACACATGATTATCATTATTATTTTCAGAGTCTTGATCAGTTAGTAATGCAATTTCTTGAAGAAAAGAATCTATAGATGATTCCTTATTATCTGTATCAATATATTCTTTTATAGAATTAAGAAGCTCTTGAATATTTTCATATTTATTTAAACCTTCAATAGTTTTATCATCATAAAACTCTTTTGTTAAGCCAGACAAAGAACAAATATGAGAAGCTGATGTATAAGCATCATTATTTTGAGAATAACTAATGAAACCTTTTATTAAATCAGAAAATTTCTCCAATTGAGTTGAAATTCTTGAATTAAAGTATTTTTTAGCATCTAGAATAACATCCCATATTCTAAGATCATTTTCATTAGCAATCAAAATAATTTTTTCCAAAGTGTTTTTTCCAATTCCTCTCCTAGGGAAATTTATTATTCTTCTCAATGATTGTTCATCATTTTGATTAATTGTAAACCTTAAATATGCTATTAAATCTTTTATTTCTTTTCTTTGATAAAATGATATTCCACCATAAACCTTATATTCAATTCCAATTCTTCTTAATGCCTCTTCTATTGATCTTGATTGACTATTTGTACGATATAATACTGCAAAATTTGAATTTAAAAAATGATTTTTGTTTTTTTCTTCAAAAATTAATGAAGCAACCATTTTTCCTTCCTGATTATCCGAAAAAGATTTTTTAATAGAAATTAATTCACCCTCTTCATTATCTGTCCAAATACTTTTACTTATTTTAGATGAATTATTTTTTATAATTGAATTAGCTGCCCCAACTATATTTTTTGTTGATCTGTAATTTTGTTCTAATTTAATTAAATTAAGTTCTGAATAGTCTTTTTCAAAATTTAAGATGTTATTTATATCAGCCCCCCTAAACGCATAAATGCTTTGAGCATCATCTCCAACGACACAAATATTTCTTTTGACGGCAGATAATTTTTTTGTTATCAAATATTGTGAAAAATTTGTGTCCTGAAATTCATCAATCAAAACATAATGAAACCTTTGTTGAAATTTATTTAACACATCAACATGTTCCTTGAATAAAATATTTGTATTAAATAATAAATCATCAAAATCCATTGCTTGAGATTTAAAACACCTCTTAACATATTCTCTATAAATAATTCCTATATTAGGTCGAGATGATGATATATCTTCTTCTTGAATAATTTTATTATTTAGATATTCGTTAAAAGAAATTAATCTATTTTTTGCATTTGATATTCTATTATAAACATAGTTTTCTTTATAAAGTTTATTATCATATCCTAATTCCTGAACTATATTCTTGATTAAAGATTTAGAATCTTGAGTATCATAAATTGTAAAATTTGAGGGGTAGCCAATTTTATTACCTTCAGCTCTTAAAATTCTAGCAAAAACCGAATGAAAAGTTCCCATCCACAAGTTTCTTGCATCAGTACCAACCACTTGTTCGATTCTGTCTTTCATTTCATTAGATGCTTTGTTTGTAAATGTTAAAGCTAAAATTGAAAAAGGATCAACATTATGTTTTTTAATTAAATGGGCAATTCTATATGTTAAGACTCTAGTTTTTCCTGATCCAGCACCTGCAATAACTAAACAAGGTCCTTCAACATTTAAAACAGCGTCTTTCTGGGATTTATTTAATTGATTTATATAATCCATAAATTATTTAATAAATAAGTAAAGGAATCTAATACATAATTAAAAAAAAAATTACTTAGTTTTGGAAAAAGTTTTAAAAAATGGAATATAATACAACAAGAGAAAAACTAGTTTTAAGAGAATATGGAAGAAATTTTCATAAATTAATTGATCATGTTAAAAGTATCAAAGTAAAAGAAAAGAGAACAGATCTATCAAAATTGCTTGTTAAACTTATGAATATGGCTCATCCAGAGTTAAAAAGTCAAAATGAAATAGAACAAAAACTATGGGATGATTTACATGTCATGTCAAACTTTGAACTTAATGTTAATAGCCCTTATCCTATGCCAGAAATGGATAAGTCAAAAGGTATTACGAAACTAGAATACCCAAAAAGTGTTATTAAGTTCAGACACTATGGAAAAAAAATAGAGCTTTTAATAGAGGAAGCAAGTAAAATAAAAGATTCAAAAGAAAGAGAATCAGCTATAATTCATATTGGAAAAATAATGAAATCATTTTTTGGAATGTGGAATAAAGAAACTATTGATAATAAGGTTATTATTAAGAATATAAAAGAACTTTCAAATGGTAAACTAGACATTGACTTAAAAAAAGTTGAAGAACTTAATCTTTTTTATAAAAATACAAGAGAAAGAGGATCAAAATCTTATCATAGAAAGTTTTCAAGACCAAAAACCATGAAACCTTTTAGAAGAAGAAGAGGATAATGGATTCATTTAGAATTTTAGGGGGGAAAAAATTAAAAGGTGAAATTATTCCTCAAGGAGCTAAAAATGAAGCTCTTCAAATAATTTGTGCTACTCTACTAACATCTGATAAAATCATAATTAATAATGTGCCTGACATTAAAGATGTAATGATGTTAATTGAACTCTTAAAAGAATTAGGTGTTAAAGTTGAAAAAAATTCCAAAAACTCTTTTTCTTTTTCATCAAATAAAATAAACCTTTCATATTTGAATTCTAATGTTTTTTTTGAAAAAGCTGCAGAAATTCGAGGTTCTATTATGTTAGTTGGGCCACTTCTTGCAAGATTCAAAGTTGCTTCATTCCCAAAACCTGGAGGAGATAAAATTGGTAGAAGAAGAATAGATACTCATTTAAATGGATTAAAAGAATTAGGAGCAAAATTTAGTTATAACAATAAAAATTTCTCATATAAGATTTCAACAAAAAAATTAATAGGAAAATATATTTTACTTGACGAAGCTTCTGTAACTGGAACTGCAAATATCATTATGGCATCGGTTTTAGCTGAAGGTACTACAACAATATATAACGCTGCGTGTGAACCATATATACAACAGCTTTGTTTAATGATAAATTCAATGGGAGGAAAAATATCTGGTATTGGATCAAATATGATTAAAATTATAGGAGTTAAAGAACTTAATGGAACAACTCATGAAATTTTACCTGATATGATTGAGATTGGTAGTTTCATAGGCTTAGCTGCTATGACAGGGTCAGAAATAACTATAAAAAATGCATCCATTAAAAATTTAGGAATAATTCCTGATACATTTAGTAGGATAGGAATTGATATGAAATTTAAAAATGATGATATTTTAATTCCAAGTCAAAAGAGCTATGAAATAGAGTCATTTATTGATGGTTCAATTATGACAATTTCTGATGCGATATGGCCAGGTTTTTCTCCTGACTTATTGAGCATAGCACTTGTTACTTCCATTCAGGCTAAAGGTACGGTTTTGATACATCAAAAAATGTTTGAAAGTAGACTTTTTTTTGTTGATAAACTCATTGAAATGGGAGCTCAAATTATTCTTTGTGACCCTCACAGGGCTACAGTTATAGGGCTAAACAGGAAGCACCCTCTTAAAGGCATAAAAATGTCTTCGCCAGATATTAGAGCAGGGGTTTCTTTATTAATTGCTGCATTATCTGCCGAAGGTGAAAGTATTATAGATAATGTTAATCAAATTGATAGAGGTTATAGTGATATTGAAAATAGATTAAAAAACCTAGGAGCAGATATTGAAAGAATTTAATTAAATTCTTTTTGTAAATTTTTCATTGCATATAATGGACTTTGAGTTATAAATAGGTCTGTAATCCAAGCAGGAATTCCTTGAATATCAGAATTAGATTGAAGAGAAACTTTCGTTTTAAATTTATCTATATACTCAAGCGTCCAAATAGAATTTGAATTTATAATCCTTTTATATCTATCATTATTAGGAATAAAATTCGGTCGGGATTCTAATTCAATTTTAATAAACTTTTTTTCTTTTATATTAGAAACTTCCATTATTAAATCTCTATCATCTAAAGGCCAATTCATTTTTATTGTAAAGTATACATAAAAAGTTTTTTCATTAACTGGCGATATAATTTTACTTGATTCTATTTTATACATCCATTGATTTGCTTTGTTAAAATCCATAATAAATAAAAAAACACTATCCATATTTGTATTTAATATAGTCTCACCTAAAAATTCTTTTATACCATTATTTAAACTTCTTGTAAAGACTTTGACATTATCTTGATTTTTTTTCAATTCCCAATCAATTAAGTTTTGATAAAAAAATGAAATTAATGTTATAACAATTGAAAAAATTAAATTCATTATATATAAATTTTTTTTGAATGAAATTTTATTAATTTGATCAAAATTATAACTTAGTCAATAAATATTTGATAAATAATCAAAAAGTTGATGAATATAATATCAAAGTTTCTTTTAATTATATTTTTATTTTTATTATTTGAGACAAAGAGCTATAGTCAAGCTTCTGGGGATTCAACTGAAATTACTATAGATAGTATTACAACAAAAGTTGAAATATTTCAAAATAAAATATCAAATTCTGAAATTTCATTCATCATAGATCAGATAAAAGTAAATAATGAATCAATAAAAATTGAACCTAAAAATAAACAAAGCTATAATGTAAAGCTAAATGAAAGAGATACTTTAGAAATGGAATTATCAATTAGTTCTAATAATGAAATTATTTTTAACTATTTTTTTAATGATAATCAAAATTATAGGGTTTTAAATAATGGAAAAATAGTTTATGATAAAGCATCAAAAAAAATATATTTTGATTTCATACCCAATAATACTCAAGCTCAAAATAAATTCATTACTTGGAATCTCTTTGCAAATAATTTATCTGGAGGCATTGCTAAATATAATCTAACAATTGAAATAACCAATTTAGATTATCCTCCTAAAATTTTAAACAAACAAATAGATAAAATCATTAGAGAAAAATACATTTTTGATTATATACCTATAATATCTGATGGGGATGATGGAGTCTTATTTTCTCTAGAAACAGATGCACCAATCAACGAATTTAATCCTATAAATGGTAAAATTAGTTGGACTATTGATCCCAATGAAATTAAAGTTTTGGAAAAAACTTTCTCTTTTTTTATGAAGGTATATAAAGTAAATAATCCAGAAAAATTTGATTCTGATACTTTTAAAATCATTTATTCAGAAAAAAATTATGCTCCTGTTTTTGGTAAAACTTCTAAATGGATAGTGGAAGAAGGTAAATATCATGAATATAAGATTCCAGTAGAAGATCCAAATGTTAATGACTCATTTGTAATTGAAAATGTTGGAGCACAATTTCCTAGAGACATGATTCTTGATAGTAAAAATAAAATGATTAAGTTCAGTCCCGATTATGAACATGTAACAAAATCTAATGGATCCCAAAATTATAATTTGCAATTAAAAGCTACTGACATTTCGGGTCTAAGTTCTCAGAATTCTTTAGAGGTAGTAGTCTTAAATTCATTAAATCCAGAAAAAGTTCAAGAAAAAATCAATATTCTATTAAAAGAACTAACTAACCAACAAAATAAACTTGATGGTATTAACGAAAATTTAAAATGGATAGAAGCTAAATCAAAAAATAATAGAAAAATTAGGACTTTTTCAGCTGCAGCAATAACATTTTTAGGAGGAGTAGTAGGAGTTTTGGCTTCAAATTCAGAAGTTTCTAGAAAAGGATTTAGACTAGCAGGACCAATTATTGGAGCAAGTGGAGCTGTCTTATCTGTATTCAATGAAGTCTTATCTGGAGAAGATAATGAAATTAAAAATCTACTTCAAGAAACCATTAAACTTCAGTCTAACGTAATAGCAAAATATGACAGATTAAAATATTTTAAAGACTCAAAAAATAATACTGATTTTGAAAATCAAGAAGTTGATTTACTTATAAGAACAATTGAAAATGATAGAGAAACATTAAATAAGAACTTATTTACTATTTCTGAAAACTATAAAAGAATTATATCGGAGAAAAGAATAAAAAATATACTTCTAAAAAAATGAATCTCTTCAAATTATTTATTTTTTTATTTCTCTTATCGTCTTGCTCATCTGTAAGTGATGAAGAAAGAATGGGAGAAATAAATGTTGCACTAAACTTTGAGAATTTTGGTGATACATACCTAAAAATGAATCAATATTTCGATACTAAAGAAATATATAATTCTGATGAAATCTTAGTTTTTCCTAAAAAAGAAGAGTTTGAACTTCCTAAAGAGTTTGAATACGACGATAACATATTCAACACAAAAAAGTATCTAGATTCTTCTTATACGCAAGGTTTCCTTGTCTTACAAAAAGATAGTATTTCATTTGAATCTTATTATTTAGGACAAAAAAAAGATACTAGACATATTTCTTGGTCTGTAGCTAAATCATTTGTTTCTGCACTTATGGGGATTGCTATTGAAGAAGGTTACATAAAAAGTATTGAGGATAATGTAGAAAAATATCTTCCAGAACTAAGTTCTTCAGGGTATAGTGGCGTGAAAATACGAGAACTATTACAAATGTCTAGTGGTATTAAATTTGATGAAACTTATTCAGATTCTCTTTCAGATATTAACAGATATTGGATAGGATTTGTGCTAGGTGATTCTCAAGATAAATTTGCTGCAACACTAAAAAATGATATTACTCCAGGAACATTTAATCATTATGTAAGTATAAATACTCATATTCTTGGAATGATTATAGTTAGAACAACCGGAAAATCTTTAACCGAATATTTAGAAGAAAAAATATGGAAAAAAATAGGGATGGAACATAATGGTTACTGGTTAGTCGACGGTTATGGTATGGAAATGGCACTTGGTGGTCTAAACGCTACTATAAGGGATTATGCGAAAATGGGAAAATTATTTCTAGACAGTGGAAGGTGGAAAGGGAAACAAATCGTTCCTGAAGAATGGGTATTGGAATCAACTTCAATTAATGCAGAACATTTGGAGGCCGAAAGTAATAATTCCGCACATCCAAATATTGGCTATGGATATCAATGGTGGATACCTGGAACTTCTGAAAAATATGGAGATGAAGAAGAATTTATGGCAATAGGTATTTATAACCAATTTATTTATGTTAATCGTACAAAAAATACAGTAATTGTAAAAACATCCGCTAACAGAAATTATTATGACCGCTTTAACAATCCTTATGCAGGTAAACATGGAGCAATAGAATTATTTCGAGAAATATCTCATATGCACGAGTAGTATTAAAATTAACTTTAGTTCTTTACCATATAACCCTTACTAGGATCAATTTTTCCATTCAAAGATTTTAAATAAAGTTTATGAAGTTCTTTTGGATCATTACAATATTCTAGTTTTATGTAATTCTTAATTTTCATAATAAATTCTTTCAATAAGTCGTCAGCCAGGAGGGTAGTTCTTTTAACTCCCATTTCTCTATATCTTTTTTCAGCATGATTTGGAGCAAAGAAAAATTTGGAATTAGGAATAGATTTAAAATTAGTTTTAGAAGACCAATCTGCTAATCCAATCAAACTCACATGTTTTAATTCCTCTCCTAAATGATCAGATAACTTTTTTAGATAGTCAGAGTTACCTGCAAAATCAACTA
>TARA_B100001175_G_scaffold7751_1_pt1 | contig 10930 bp, 9 predicted proteins | sample TARA_B100001175 | Tara Oceans TARA_B100001175
AATACCAAATCAACAGGAGCACCTGGCATATTTGAAATTGATTCAAGGATCAGAGGTGCTAATTCCTCTTCGGCGCGTCTAGTGGAATAGATTCCTCCCATGCAGGCAACAGAGTTAGTCGCCAAACTCCCTATCGTCTTTTCCGCTACTAATTCATGAAGCCTGTCAGTAGGGAAAACTATATTTGGATCTTCTCTCGCTGGTTCTAGGTCATAAGCAAAATGAGTTACTCGAACATCGCTTGCAGGTTCGTTGGAAGGAATCACGCGGATACCGGTGTCATCTTCCCAGTGAAAGGCAATCTGACCTTTCGTATAGGCGCCCCCGGATGCAACCAAGGCGACATTTAGTTCTGAAATTGGTTTCTCAATAGGAGTCCAAGGTGGTGTCTCCTTTTTTTCTGCCCATCTGTAATCGTCATAACCGAGACGAGCGTATTGTTCTCTAGTGCGCTGTATGTAGTCGACTGGATCCGTTGCAGACATTAAATTCTCCTATTTATCTAACAATAGCCGAATTCAAGTCAAAATTTTCTACGAGCTGTTACTCTAAGAGTAAATACTCATATAATTTACTTGGTGATTAAGTGATCTCAGAAAATTCATACAGTGTTGAAGATTTAGCATTAAAAGCTGAAATCAGCGTAGATACAATCCGCTATTATCAGGGATTAGGTTTGATCTCTCCACCCCAAAAAAATGGCCGTAGAGCCGTTTACAGCGACGAGCATATTTCTCGTCTAGAGGAAATACGAAAATTGGCATTTGAGGGTTTTTCTTTGCGTCAAATTTCATTGTTAAAAGAAGCAGTCTTAGATGGAAATACTTCAGATGACTTAAAGAATCTAATAGCAGAAGATGCAAAATCTAGAAGCTTAAGTAGAGCTGAAGTAGCTGAAAAAGCATCGGTTCCTGAAAGTCTTGTAGCTCTCTTATGTGACAACGGCCTTTTACAACCACTTTTTTATGATGAAGAACCGCGGTTTGACGAAAGTTCCGTGAGTATGGTCGAAGCGGGGATAGCGATAGCTAATGCTGGAGTCCCCTTGGAGGAACTCGTCTCTCTAGCTCAATACCACTCTTCAAATGTAAACGAAGTGGTAGATAGAGCTATCGATCTTTTTGAAGAACATATCAAAGAAGGAACGGGAGTCTCATCCGAAAAAGACCTCGCTGAAATTATGAAAGACCTACTCCCCCCGGTGATTCGTCTAGTCGCTCAACACTTTCATAAAAGTTTGCTTACCCGTTCGCTGGAAAGGATCGATGGTCGCAATAAAACAATTTTGTCAAATGCTCTGATTGCTTCGGATCCTGAAAATCTGGAGGTGATCTGCGAATGGCGTTAACTGATCAAAGTGAATCAATGCCTCGTTTATCTGTTAAAACCGTTCGCATCCCCTCTGGTATCGCTAGTGATCCACTCTCTTGGTTTCCTGACAAATCTTCGAAAGATATTTGCTGGTTTTGGGAAATCCCTGAGGATAAAACTTCATGGTTAGGAATCGGCGAAACTGAATCGATAACTCTTGAAGGTCCGACAAGATTCAGTGAGGCAAATAAACACTTTCGAAAAATAGTAAACCTAATCGACTGGGAAGCACCCGATGACGCCCCACCACCACGTTTTGCCGCCGGGTTTTCATTCGATGAAAACAGTAAAACCAATGACTGGGAATTCTTAGGCAATAGCCAGTTAATATTCCCAAGAATTCAGATACTGCGTGTCGGCGAAGATGCTTGGCTTACGACAACGAACGCGTCGCTAGCAGAAGCACCCCTTTCACCTGCTCCGAATCCAACTCAACCAACTAATACAGATCCCAAGAAAGAGGCGACCGAAAAAGATCGGAATCATTACAGAAACCTGGTGCTTACGGCTCTAAAAGAAATAGAAAATGGCGATCTAGAAAAAGCTGTGCCATGCAGGTCTCTATTTATAGAGAAAAAACCAATTATACAAAACCTTTTATCCTCACTAAGAGACTCGTATCCCGCTTGTGCGACTTTCTGCATATATAAAGACGGCAATGCTTTTGTTGGGTCTACGCCCGAAAGACTAGCCTCGACGAAAAATGAAAAACTCTACACAGCCGCTCTTGCGGGCTCTGCGCCAAGAGCACCCGATCAAGCACTAGACAGCGCTTTGGGTCAGGGACTACTCACAAGTCCGAAAGAGCAGAATGAACACGCCTTAGTAGTTGAAGAAATACTAAGAAGACTTGTCGCTCTAGGGTTGCAACCCGAGGTGACACTCGAAACAACAATTCTAAAATTAAATGGCATTCAGCATCTTTATACCCCAATTCACTCACAACTAAATTTAGAAGTCGCTCTCCTGGAGGCTATTGATGCACTACACCCAACACCAGCAGTCAGTGGACATCCTCTCAAAAGAGCGAATGAACTGAGATTAAAATACGAAAGTTTTGACAGAGGATGGTTTGCAGGACCAATTGGCTGGTTAGACATCTCGGGGGCAGGTGAATTTCGCGTGGCATTGAGATCTGGTTTGATAAATAAAAAAGGAACTACCCTTTTTGCCGGAGCCGGTGTTGTAAATGGGTCGGACCCTGAACGTGAACTTATTGAAACAGACATGAAAATCAAAGCAATGCTTGATCACATAATTGCTCTACACGACAATGAAAACGGTCAATGACCATGTCTGCAACTCTTTACAACTGGTGCCGGTCACTCTTTTATCAATTCGCGTCTAATGGGGTGCAACATGTAGCCATATCACCTGGTTCCAGATCCACTCCATTATCAATCGCTGCTGACTTGACTGAGGGATTAGAAACTTCCATACATCTAGATGAGAGAGCAGGAAGCTACTTTGCTCTTGGTTTAGCTAAGGCGACTTCCAAACCCGTTATTCTCATATGTACATCTGGAACAGCAGCTGTCAACTATCATCCCGCCGTAGTGGAAGCTTTCTATTCTGGAATTCCTTTAATAATTATCTCAGCGGATCGACCGCCAGAACTTCAGAATCGAGGAGCTCCGCAAACAATTGACCAGGTCGAACTTTATGGCAAACATGTAAGAGGCTTTTTTCAAGCTCCTGTCCCAAGTGAATCAACCCAGAAAAACGCACTCACCTTGGCCACTGAGGCCTTTGGGCTAAGTTCAAAGCCTTTTCCAGGACCGGTTCATATTAACTGTCCTCTACGTGAACCACTGGAGCCTTCTAATGTACTTTTCTCAACATTTGAGCCCTCAAACCATTTAGAGACGACTCAAGAAGCTGATGTTTCAGAATTGGAAAAGGTTCTAGGATACGAAAAGGGATTGATTATTGTTGGTCCAATGGAAACCGATTCCTCAACTTGCGACAATATATCTGAACTGGGAAGTGTCACAGGGTGGCCAGTAGTGGCAGATCCAGCTTCCAGTATGCGTAATGGTCCTCATACCAAAGACTGTGTAATCATTTCTTCCGGTGAACACATATTTCGAAGCACTTGGGTAAAACGACACAAGCCAGATGTGATTATCCAGATGGGGAGAATGCCAACAAGCAAAGGGTACAAATTGTTCTTAAACGAAGTCGGCGCTGAAAACATAATTTGCACTGATGAACTTGGATTCTTCCCAGATTCAGAAAATGTCGCCACTCAAAAAATCCCAGTCTCCCCTAACGCTTTAGCTACAGGCCTAACCCAACTTGCTGGAAAAAAGAAACAAACAGACTGGGCTCAATCGTGGAGTGATGCTGAGAGAATATCTTTGACAACTATCCGAGAACTCGTAAATAATTCAGTTTTCGATGAAGCAGCGACAGCCCTTTACCTTGAAGAAGCACTACCCGAAGAAAGCTGCATTTTTGTTTCCAACTCCATGCCGATTCGTGATTTAGATGCTTTTCTACCGTCTTCATTAAAACGACTAAAAGTTTTCGCTAACCGGGGCGCTAACGGAATCGATGGAGTTATCTCAACTGCTACTGGTGTTTCAAAAGGATCACCTGAAGTACCTACAATTTTATTTACCGGAGACCTTGCATTCCTTCATGATCTATCAGGTTTTACTGCCCTAAAAAGACTCGGATCGAATTTGACTATTGTCATCGTCGACAACAATGGAGGCGGTATTTTTTCTTTTCTTCCAATAGCAGAAACTGAAGGTGTGGATTTCCAGAAACTATTTCACACCCCTCATGACCTTGATATAAATGTCATTGCTGAAATCATTGGTGCCAACTTTTTCGCACCCACCACTCGTCAGAACTTTCTAGATGCCCTTGAGCAATCCGTCAACACAAGCGGAGTCAATGTGATACATGTGATCGTCAATACTCAAACAAATGTTGCGACTCACAAAATAGCCTCCAACAAAGTAAGTGAAGCGTTGCAATGAATAAGACTCCTTCTCTGTTTAGCGAAATTAAAGGAGATGGACACCCATTACTGATACTCCACGGATTCACAGGAGACCGCTCAACGATGTCATCAATTTCTGAACCTCTTAGTGAAAACTACTCTGTTATATCTGTAGATCTTCCCGGTCATGGAAACACATTGAAAGATATAGAGCCACACTTATTTAATTTCGAAGACACTCTCAAAGCCCTAATAGAAGTAATGGAGTTTTATGGTCTGGAAGAATTTAACGTACTGGGCTATTCAATGGGGGGACGTTTATCTCTAGGACTAGCCACCAAATACCCAAACATAATAAAGAACACCATCCTGATAGGAGCAACAGCTGGAATAGCTGATGAAAACCAAAGAATTGCCAGACGCAGATCTGATGATCGTTTAGCAGAAGAAATCCTAGAAAAAGGTGTTGAGTGGTTTGTTGAATATTGGATGGAACAACCCATCTTCGAGTCTCAAATTAGAATAGATTCCGAAACTTTCGATGCTTACAAAAAACAAAGGCTACAAAATAATGCCCAAGGCCTAGCGAAAAGCCTGAGAGGTTCTGGGACTGGAAGTCAACCTTCTCTTTGGAGAAAACTTAACGAGATCAATTCACCGACCCTCATATTAGTCGGTGAAGAGGACCCTAAATTTAGATCACTTGCGGTTCGTTTAAATAGTGGAATTAGCAAATCGGAAATCGTAGTAGTGCCAGAATCTGGACATGCTTGCCACCTAGAAAATCCTGATTTCACGCTTGAAATGATAGAAACATTTCTAGAAGAGGTTCTTTCACGGTGAATATATGTGAAGTGAGAATCGAAAAACATACTCTCCGTTACAAAAAGCCGATCTCAACTTCTCACGGCAGTATTACTGAGCGTTCGGTAATCCTTCTCGGCCTGAAAGACAAAAAAGGGACTTGGGGCTATGGAGAATCTTCACCACTTAAAGGTTTTTCAAATGAAAATATCCATGATGTTGAAAAGATTCTTGCTGAATGGGGCGAAACCAAAAACGAGCGGTTGCTTACAGGGTCTCCTACTGCCAAAGCTGCTGTCGATTGCGCTTTTTTAGATTTAAAAGCCAAAAATAACGGCCTCCCACTTCACAAATTTATGAATTCTGAAAGTCTGAAAGAGTTCCCTATTTCTCAACTAATACTGGGTGAAACTCCTGAAGAACTTGTATCTAATGCACGAAGAAGCACCGAGGCGGGTTATAAAACTTTAAAAATAAAAGTAGGAGCTTCAAGCGAAGAAATTGACTATGAGAGATTGAAAGCAGTCAGAGAAACAGTAGGGCAAAAAATCGCAATACGAATTGACGCGAACGGTGGATGGGACACAAATCAGGCAATTGATATCCTTGGCCGACTCGTTCCCTTTGCAATCGAATTTGTTGAAGAACCAACAAGAGGAATTGACAACTTGGCCACCGTACGAAAAAACGTCACTCAAAAAATAGCAATTGATGAATCATTACGAGACTTTGAAAACATTGACCTAATCAAAGAATCTCAAATTGCAGACATTCTAATAATCAAACCTTCTGCAATTGGTGGCATATCATTCGCTTCACAATTAATTGATCGTGCAAAAAATCTGGAATTGGAAGTGGTTGTTACTTCTCTCTTAGATGGAGCTATCGGAGTGGCGGCGGCAGCACATTTAACTTCTGCTTATAATTTGTTAGACCCAGCACCCGGGTTAGGTACTTCTGCTTTACTCGCAGACGATCTAGCGGAATCTATTCCCATCAATAATGGGAATATAGTTTTAGACGACTCTTCTGGTTTGGGGATTAAAATCTGACTATTGCATACTCTTTCTGACTGCATCACGCATCTTCATTCTTGGAGTTCGTTCTCCATATGTTGCTTCCGATTCTCTTGCAGCAGCTGCAAAAATTCCTTTAGACATTAATGAACGCTCCGCAGAACGCCTCTGCCAATAGATCCGTGCTCTTGCTCTCTGGGCCCCTTCATGAGATGGCTCAGATTGAACAGCAATCTCGACTAGATGACAAGCGAGACGAAGTTCACCTTTTTCAGCAAGTTCGTCAGCGCGGTCGATAAGTACTTCGACAGAACCTAATAGTGAAACCATTTCCTTAGCTAAAAGCGAGTCAGGAGCAGGTTTTAATCTTGAAGGGTCACCATCCCACCACCCCCCATAAAGACGGTAAATATTTCTAACTACAAACTCTGGTTCATCATAAAGAGGTGCCAACCATGGTTTGTCAGACAAATCTGCTGGCACAGAAACTTCATGAATTATCTGGTCCAATCTTGCCCCTGAGTTCATCAGCTCGACTGTGGAATCTATTAAATATTCCAAAGCTTCTGCCATGTCCCCCAATACGGACTCAACTCGCTTACGTCCAACAATTGGAAGTCCATGAGCTGGATAAACTTTTTCAGCCCCCCTGTCGAGCATCTCTCTCAGCGCCTGAGCCCATTCCGGTGCGTAGCGTTGCACCTTTTGAGGGTTACCAGCATTCGGGAAAGTCCAAATAACGAAATCCCCTGCATAAACAGTCTTGTTTTCCTCGTCCCAAACCCAAGTATGATCGTCGGTTTCACCACGCCCGTGATTCAATTCAAGGCTTTTACCACCGACTTCAAGCAAATAGTTGTCTTTATAGGTGATCTCTGGATCTGCGACACTGTCCGGAAGAAATGTAGAGCCAAAGCCCCCAATGCCGATTCTCGTTGTACCCACCTCAGCTCTTGGTGTTATCCCTCCAAACTGTCTCTTATTTATATAAGTGTTCCAGTCACTTGTTAGGCGGTAACGGTCAAAACGATCTAAAACAGCTTCATGCGCAATGACTACAGGTTTTTTTTCCGAGCGTGCTTCAGCGTCTTCCATAAAAGCTCCACTTCCACCAACATGGTCAAGATGGCCATGTGTATACACAAGAGAATGAATCGGTTCTTTTGACCAATCCCTTAGCGCTTTAACAACATTTTCACCTGAACCTGTACCGCTAGCATCTACGCAAACAAGGCCTTCTTGGGTTTTCACAGCCCAACAATGAGAAAAAGACTCGACCACTGCAACTTCATCTTCAACTTCAACTAATTCATCTAGCACTCTGTTATGAGGGGGCTCGGGATTTCCTGTGTCAATAATTCGATTGGATAGTTCCACTGGGTCAACTATTCCGCTCACTTTTCATCCTCCTGCTACTTAAAGGTTAGACAAATTGATATCTCTCTATCCTATGAACTCACGAATCAATGAACAAGAACGTTCGAGATCTTCAAAAAAGAAAAAATGTCCACCTTCAATCCAATTGACCTCAGTGTTAATTTCTTCGGCTTGCTGTTCAAACCAAACCTTGCCCAAATCTGTTTGCGTACCTGCCAAGATATGGGTTTCAGCTTTAACCTCACTCAAGCGTTCAAATGTACTAAGAGGGCCGTATCTTTCTCGCGAACCGAAAATTGTTGCCTCTGTTTCAGGATTGCATGCTAATTCGACTTGCCCATCAGCTCTATCGACAAATCCCCACTGCGTGTAGGCCTCTAGCACCGAAGGTTCTAAAGCGTCCAAGGGTTTTCGAGAACCGTAAGAGTCTTGAATTTCTTTACGGTCCAACCAAATAGATCTCCGTCTACGAGCACCAATGGCCAAAGGATGTTCCTTTTCTTCTAAAAACTCAGCCCGTTCTTTCCTGGAATCGAAATTCATTGCAATAGCTTCACACAACATTAGAACTTCCACTTTTTCGGGGGCCATGGCTGCAATCTCAATTGCTATTGCCCCACCGAGAGAGACACCTAGAATCGAGAAAGAATCTACCCGTAATGAGTCCATGACTTTTAATACATCCGATGCCATCAAATCATTTCCCAAATCTGCTTCATCTAGAACCTCTTCACTTGCCCCATGACCTCGCAGGTCAACCCCAACAACGCGATAATTTTCACTAAGCAGCCTGGCTACAGGGTCAAATATTCCTGCACAAAAGCCGTTTGGATGCAGAACGAGCAAGTTGTCGCAAGCTTCGCCAGTTGCTTGCCAATCTAAGTATGCTATTTCAATACCGTCTGAAATAATTTTTCCTTCTAAAGGCTTATTTTCTATGTTTCTAGCTCTTGACAATCTTCACCTCACAATGAATTTGATATCCAATTGGGATATTTGAGCGTACAGAGATAAAAAGTATCAACGACCGAAAGAAAAAATTGGGATTTAATAACCGTTTGTTTCTCTTAATATTTTCTGCAATTGTCATATCGTTAATATCTAGTTGTAGCACCAAGGAAACAAGAGTAAATAAAGTGACCTACTCTCAACCGCATGTAGTAGCGGAATACCCTCACGACCCTAATGCTTTTACGCAAGGTCTCGAATTTTTCGGTGAACGTTTATTTGAAAGCACCGGACTCTACGGGAGTTCAAGCATAAGAGAAATAGATCTTCAATCTGGATCAACGCTTGATTTTGTAATGTTAGACAGGGACCTATTTGGAGAAGGCATAACATTTTTAGATAAGAATCGAATCCTTCAGTTGACATGGAAGTCAGAAGAAGCGCTTATATGGGAATTAGACCCACTAAGAATTAAAAATAGTTGGAAATACGAAGGTCAGGGATGGGGTGTTTGTCTCTTGGATGATGGGCGTCTCGCAATGTCAAACGGATCAGACTCTTTATCCTTTAGAGATTCCAAAACATTTGAAGTAATTGATTCGGTTGAAGTCACTTTAGATGGTGTGAAAGTTGAAAAATTAAATGAACTTGAATGCGATGATCAAACAGTTTGGGCAAATATTTGGCAAACAGACCGCATAGTTGGAATTGAATTATCTACTGGTCATGTAACTCACGTTTTGGACGCCTCTAACTTACCTTTAGACAGAGAGAGCATGGTGTCAGGTGCTGTTTTAAACGGTATAGCGCGAATACCTGATAGCGAAAATTTTCTTATCACAGGCAAACTTTGGCCCAAAATTTTTGAGGTTAGCTTCACCAGTGACTGAACTTAAAGAAAGTTTTTCTCTATCTCTTCTTCTGTCCAAAAACCCGGGAGTGGTAGATCCGGCGAGGTTTGTGCATAAAAAGCGAGTCTCTCCTGTGCACTTGGGTTGAACATCTCTATTACATCAAATATTCCAGAGCCACATACAGCCCGCAAAGCTCGATCACCTTCACTTTTTAATTTCGGAAGTTGTGGTGTGAGTACGATTAGCTTTTGCATTTCATTATCATTACTTGCACTTGATAGAACGTGTGCTCGGCCTATAGTTTTCCACAGGATTTCTGGTCTACGCATTCCTGCTCTGGTGCTGGTAAATGAACCTGAAACTTCTACATACCACAGTCGGCCATCTTTCATATCAGTAACAGAGAATGGGAACTGGACACCCAAATCTCGCCTATTAACCTTAGTTTTGACTATCTCAAAACCAGCTTTTGTTAGGTGCTCTTCAGCTATATCAGAAGCCTTCTTTCCGCTTTCAGTAGCTCTGATGAGACTTTCATCTCTGGCTGCTATTTCTTCAAATAAGTTACTTTGTTTGGCTGAAGATCCAATTAAATCTCTTCTCTTCCAATAGTTTTGAGTTTCCTCTAAACGTTTTTTTTCTACTTCGATTCTTTCACGCGCCAGTTCGATATATTCACCATCTATGTCATAACCAACTCCTCTTCTTCCTGTCCTCAAAGCCGCAACCAGTGTTGACCCTGAACCAAGAAATGGATCAAGTATAAGATCATCTTTAAAAGAGTAAAGATCTATCAGTCTTCTAGGAAGTTCAACAGGAAACGGAGCAGGATGCCCCACTCTTGTAGCTTGTTCAGCATCTATCCGCCAAAGATCTAAAGTTGCCTCCATAAATTCATCTGTTGTCACAGTGTTTTCATGAGGAAGATCTTCCTTTAGGCGCCTTTTAACATTACGCGCACGGTCAAATCTGCCCTTACTCGCTATAACAACTCTTTCAGTCACGTCACGCAGCACAGGATTTGATGCACTTCGAAATGACCCCCATGCAACCGAGCCTGTAGCTCCTTCAGCTTTCTGCCAGACCACTTCTCCTCTAAGTAGCAACCCAAGCTCATCTTGCAAAATTCGAATAATATCGCTTGAAAGACTCCTGTAAGGACGTCTTCCAAGATTAGCTACATTTACAGCAATCCTTCCGCCCGGTTCGAGAACTCGTACACATTCAGAAAAAACATCATGCAACATTTCTAAATATTGAAGATAGGACTCTGGTATGCCTGTTGTGTTTTCACCTGTAACTTCAATTTCATATTCTTTGCCGACAAAATACGGCGGCGAAGTTACTACCAGTGCAACTGACGAATCAGGAATTTGATACATATCACGAGAGTCACCGCGTATACAACCGTCACCAAGTCCTGTTGCTTTATTTACGGTCTCATCTGCCGAAATAAAAGGAGCAGCGAACCGACGGTAAAAAGATGTTGAATCATGATTCTCGCGCCGACCAGACCCAAAAGTAGATGTTTCAGTTGCCTTCCCGTAACTAGCCACTGATCCCCCTAGTAGATTTCTTTGCCGCAAATAATGACTTATTTAACTTAA
>TARA_B100001175_G_scaffold265200_1_pt1 | contig 10925 bp, 17 predicted proteins | sample TARA_B100001175 | Tara Oceans TARA_B100001175
TTGCATTGTTTTGTTTATTATATTATCAATATAACTTAGTATTAACTTTCGAATATGAAAGTTGTATATATAAAAATTAAAATGTGGCTATTTTGGTGGAACCCGGGCAAAAAAGTTGAATTTTCGAGGGTAAATGCGAAAAAATAAGAGGGGGGGAACGCCAAGTCTCTGAATATGTTATGCTTTTTTTTAGAAGCTCTCTCCCTTAATGATATTATACTACGTATAATATCTAGATAGGAGTAAGGTATTATATAATAGATATAACTATCACACGCAATAAAGTAAATTTACCTATTTTCCTGTAAGTATATTCTATGTACACTAAAACTAAAAATATGGCAATAATTTCTTCATACCCTTTAGCTACGCCAGACGTAGACGATTATGTGGTTGGTACAAAACTACAAACACAAGGGTCAAATATAAACCCTACTAAGAACTTTACAATAAGACAAGTTGTAGAAGTAGGAGTAGCAGGTATTCCTAAAGCAGTAGACAATGCAGACGCTTTAGCTCAGGGCTTAGTTGCTGGTCAATTATACCAAACCGATGGTACTGGCGCGGCACCACTAAATGTAGCTGGAATAGTAATGATAGTTATATAATAGCATAAAGACAGCATATGGCAATAATATACTCTTACCCTAAAATAACATCTTTAGATACTAATGATAGATTTATTATTAGTAAAATGGATCAAGATAATAATCCAACAAAGTCATTATCTTTTGGTGACTTAGTTAATCAGATCCTACCTTTAGTACCACCTAGTCCTCCACCAGCAGGAACAGTGAGTGGTACAGGAACTACTAATTATATAATGAAATGGACTGATGGTCCAAATAGTATAGCTGGTGATAGTAAACTTTTTGATAATACTACAGACGTACAAAGTGAAGTTGATTTTGTTTTAAAACCAAATGGAGCAGGTCCTAGTGCTGGTAGTGTTAATTTAGATTTTAAAGGAGTTGATGATTTAGGTACAGAATTAGTAGGAGCTAGAATATTTACAACAGATAGTACTATTAACCCATCTGGTCAAGACTTACATATACAAAATGCATCGGATTCAGGTACATTAGGTACGAATATATTTGTAGATGCTTTTGGTTTTGTTGGTTTAGGAACAACATCACCGTTAGCAAACTTAGATGTAGCCAACGACGCTATTATTGGTACAAATTTAAGTATAGGAGAAGATTTAACAGTAGGAGAAAATGTAGTATTCAGTGATTATGGTTCAGGTACAAAAACTGGGACATCGACATACAACTTAGCTGTCGATGCTAGCGGTAACGTTATAGAAGAAACTAGCTCAGCACCTATATTTGATGCTACAAATTCTGAAGCAACTCCAAATATTGTATTAGGTGTAAGCGCTCTTGCTGCAGCTGGAGGATCTGATGGTGTATTTATAGGAAATAGCTTTGGCACAGCAAGTGGAAGTAATGGACAAATAAACATTGGAGAAGGAAACGATACTACTGGAACTCAAAATATTCAAATTGGTCATCAAAATTCACAAATTAATAATGGAGCTTATAGTATTGCTTTAGGAACTCAAAATAGTTTAGAAGGAAATACTGGAGCAGCTATTGGTAGAGAAAACACAATGGGTACAACAGGTACGTACACTTTTGGTAGAAACAATTCATCTAGTTTTACTGGAGGTGTAAGCTCTGGCGGGTTAATGAATCTTTCAATAGGATATGATAATTCATTAGATATTGATAAAGGACTTGCTATTGGATTTTCAAATGATATAACCGGTTCATATGGCTGGACATTGGGCGGGGGTAACGAAACTGTTGTTATTGGAACTAGAACAACTATGTCTATATTAGGTCCAAATAGAAGCGGTACTACAGGACCAAGAGTTATTATAGCTACTGGAGAATTTATAGGCGCAGGTCCAGAAAACAAAAAAAATAGTGTAGAATATTATACACCTACCGCCTCAACATCAGGAGTATATCACCCAGCTTTATATAATTCTGCTAGTTATGCAGATGATGTAGCAGCAGCTGCAGGTGGGGTAGGTTTAGGTGAATTATACAGAAATGGAAGTGTAGTACAAATAAGAATGAGTTAATTATGGCAGTAGAAGTAACAATAAAAGAATCTTTTGATCCAGATGTTATAATATGTAATGTTTCTGGTAATGAAAATAAAAATATAAATGCTAGTGAAGTTGTATATTATAAAACGTCTGCTTTTCAAACAGATGAAGAAGCTGTTTTAGCTTTAAAAACTATGATAGAAAACAACGAAGCGCCAAAATAGTGTAAAAATTTAATTTAATGAGTAATAATATAAGGGAAGATGGTGGTAGTAGCAAGCTACCATATCATCGTGAAAAGTGGGATGAAATATGTGAAAGATATTTTAAAAAATCAAATTGGGATATTGAAAACTTTCACGGAGACGTTTTATACGTCGGTATGGGTAGCGCTTACGGCCCAAGAAATCAGTCTAGAAATGTAAAAACTACTACAATTTTAGAAAAATACCCAGAAATAATAAAAAAATATAACGATCCATCGCAAGATTGGAACGTAATTCAAGGCTGTGCTTATGAATATAATTTTAACCCTAAACAATTTGATATAATAATACTTGATGTTTGGGCTAAATTTATTTATTTAGATGAATACAACAAATTATATTATAAATTTGAAAAATATTTAAAAGACGGCGGTAGAATTTTAAGAATAAAAACATTAAATTTTAAAAAATAATAATATGTACGGATATATTAGACAACCTGATGGTGTTTTAAAACCAATACAACTAGATAGTATTAAAAATATCTTTAGAGAGGGAAATTCACTAAATATAGTTTATTTTCAAGTGGGATCAACTCCATTAGAAATACCTCGAGTAGATCAAAGCTATTATTACACGCAAGGAGATGTTAAAACTTGTATAGAGGATCCTAGCCAACCTGGAGGATATAAGACAGATTTATATACGTTGTCTAGTACTGATTTTGTAAATGGAGATATAAAAATTTCATTTGGAGATACTCATTTAGATATTTTAGATGTTTTCACGAAATGGATGAATTCTATTTTATCAGGTGTAGTTCATGCTACTAGTGATATAACATTAAATGATTATGCGCCAATGCTGAAGCCTGGTTATGTATTTAGTGCAGAGTCTTCTTTACCTACTGTTATGGCTTATTTAGTTCCTGAAGGAGATGATCCGTGTGAAGCTGTTCCTGCAATTGCAGATTCAGTAGAATGTGTTGTTGCATCTGATTTAACAATTAATGCCACTCCGCCAGTTCATACAAATATTTTTAAAACTATTTGGAACGAAACAGATAAAACATTAAATTTAGAACCTTTAATAGACGGTAATTATATTTTATTTCAATGGATAGCCGCTGAACAATGCGCTAATCAAGCAGATGCTGGTTGTGATCAACCATGTGCTGCTGAAGGTTCTGGTTCATCACCAGCTGCATTTAGAAATGCAATAGCTAGTAATCCTGGAAGTGTATTAGTTAACGTTTTTAGAGGAGCAATAGGTGGTTATACTATATGCGAAGCTAATATACAACAAATCTTTACATCTGATAGAACTTCTTATACTCCAGACCTGATGAATCCAAATGATCCATCGATTGGAACTCTTTTAGCTACTCCTAACGGTGGTCAAGCATACGCTATTAGTAATCCTGGGTGTTGTGGTATTGGTACAGGAGGTGTTTGGCCTACAGCAACCGCCCCAGATATTGCAGGTGTATCGTTAAGCGCTGGTGATTATTATAATAGCTCAGATTTTAGAATAAGACAAACTGGACTTGGTGTTACTTGGCCTACTGCTAGTAATGGCAACGGAACACAAATTTCAGGATATGAAAATGACATAGGTAGTCGTTTTTGTGATGAAGTTGATACAAATACTTATGCTCAAGATATAGTTGTTCCATCAATTATTTCTATAGGTGGTCAAGATGGTAATCCTACTGAAGCAGATTACAATGCAACACCTGTTATAAATCCTACATTTGGTAAAACAAGTGTGTATCCTTTCAGCATAAATCAAATAGTTCATGGCGAGGGTATATTCATTCCACAACTAGGAATTTCAGGTATTAACATGAATGTTTTAACAATTCCAGCTGGAACATATAATCTTGACATGGGAGATCCAAATCCAGAATTTTTAATAATGAATGGTGTTCCTACTGTAGTAGACGCAGCTGAAGGTGGTTTATATAGATTAGATGAAACTCTTTCACAATCAAAATTAGCTGGTACAACAAATCCAGATAGTACATACATAGGAGATACTAATCCAATATTTTGGAGAAACGGAGCTCCAGACTCGGGTATATCAGGTGGTAACGCTTGGATAACTATAAAAGGTATAAACATGAGACCATTATGGAGAATTCAAGGAAGTACTTGGGGTCAAACTTTTAGACAGAATTATGGTGGTTCCGGTGGTGTAACAAATACATTTGTAAAACTCCAACAAGCAGGAATTATTCCACAAGGTGAAGAAATATTTGGTTTTATAAATGAACTTAGAAGTGCTAATGTAAGAATATGGCAAAGAAATAACGGACCTAAAGATTCTACTGATTGGACATTATATAGTCCTGCTACTACAACCGCATCTGGTTTACTACCTTTAATGACTAATGAAAATTATGTAAACGAAAGTGGTCCTCCACCGTGGGATAGTAGAAATACAGCTGTTGATGTAGTAACAATTCCAATATTATTAGAAGAAACAGATCCAAAGCTTTTAGCTGCTGGGTTTACTCATAGAGCTTTTGGTGCTGGAAGTATGGATTCTACTACCACAAATTGGAGTCAAGGTCCTCAAGATCAAGCAGTACCAAATGCATATAGAATAAGAGGTGTAGGTATGACTCAAAGTATGAGTGCACCTTATAGTTGGGAAGTTGCTCCAATAATACAACAAAATTTAACAGGTAACTGTAGTTAAAAATAAATAAAAATGAAACACACATATTTAAAAATATATAATCAAGCAGAGCAGGTAGTAGGTTTACCAGCACCAAGCGCTGAAGAAATATTAGCTGCAAATACTCAAGCACAAGCTTTAGTTAACCAAGCTAGATCTATGTTTGGTATTTTAGCTGATGGAAATCCTAATGGATCTAATTATCAAACTAGTCCTTTTTGGAAATTTCCATATAATTGTGCTCCAGATTCAGATCCGTGGTTATACCCAATAAGCGCAGAAAATGGTTTATTTTTCACAGATTTAACTGGACCTGATTTTTCATCTGAAGACACACCATGTGGACTAGGTGAAGAAATGCTAGGATAATTATAAATATAAAATTAAAACTTAAAAATTAAAGATATGCCAGAACACGAAGGACATTTTGTCGAGGAATTCAATAACAATTTCGCAGTTGACTTAAATGCTGAACTAGCAAACCTGTGGGATTTAGTAAATAGAGCAGAAGAAACAGTAGCTCCTCAATATTTAAACTTATTAAATTGCAATAGTGTTTCTACTATATTTAGAACTATAAATACTGGTGTTCCAATAGACGCAAACGGTAATTTTGATATAACACAAATAGTAACCCCTACTCTTACAATTGAGTTTACTCAACCTGGACCACCATTAATTTTAAATTTTAATATATGGCCAGAATTTACTAATGAAGATCAACAAGCTAAAATTCAAATAATTGAAAAAGGTGTTACATTTTGGGGATATAGTGTAGACGGATTGGATGTAGACTCAGCTGATTATTGGCAACAAGTAGTATATGCACAAGAAAGAGCAGCTATACAATTAGAAAATGATTTGATAGAAACAATGAGAAAAGGAAAACAAGGTACTCAAGCTGTACACAGTTTTATACCTAAAGTAGGAATATTTTTATCAGTGCCTCAAAATACAGAATCAGCACTAGTTACACCAGGAGGTGAAGTGCCAGAAGGACCTGGCGGTGGAGATTTCCCTGATGAAGAAGCAATGAAAGAAGCAATGGCACAATAATACACCCTGCTCGGGTAGAGCAATAAACCAAATATAAACTTAAAACCAAACATTATGACGTTTTATTACCAGACTAAAACGTGGAATAGTCAACCACAAATTACAGAAGAAACCATTAACCTTTGGAAACATCTTTCAGAAAAAAAGAACTGGAGAATAACCCAATTACCTAACGGTTTTTATCAAACTGAATACCAAGATCCAAATGAAGATACTTGGAACGACGTGACAAGAAGAGAAACTATGGAAGGCGCAGAGCAAGCTATTGATGGATCAGTAGAACATTATGCGAAAAAAGTAGATTTCTTAAAAGGTCCAAAAGTCGTTAAAACCTTTGAATAATTAAATTAAATTAAATTAAATTAAATGATAGTAAAAAATCTGAACTTTGGCGATGAAGCTAGAGACCAGGTATTTAAAGGTATAGAAAAACTCACAAAAGCTGTTAGCTCTACTTTAGGAGCTAGCGGCAAATGTGTTATTCTTGAAGACATGCAAGGTAATCCCATAATAACCAAAGATGGTGTTACTGTAGCAGATTCAATTACCTTATTAAATCCTGTAGAAAATATTGGCGCTAGACTTATAAAAGAAGCAGCGCGTAAAACAGTTAAAGAAGCTGGAGATGGTACAACCACAGCAACAATTCTTGCACACGCTATATTAAAGGAAGCTTATGCTAAATTAGATAAAACAAATGCTAGATTAATTAAAGAAGGTATTTTATCAGCTGTAGATAAAGTTATAAATTATTTAAATAACGTATCGGTTCCAGTAGAAGACAAAATAAAAGAAATTGCTACAATATCAACAAATAATGATAAAAAATTAGGTAGTTTAATTGAAGAAGCATTTACAGCTGTAGGTAAAACTGGTGTTGTAATAATGGAACCATCTTCATTAGGTGAAACAAAAATAGAAATTGTTGAAGGCGTAGAGTATGACAAAGGTTTGTTAAACCAAAACTTTATAACAAATAAAGAAGCGTCTACATGTGAATTAGATAAACCTCTTGTCTTAATAGTTGATTCTAAAATTGATTCTATAAGACAAATACAAGGAATACTAGAACATGTTATAAAAGCAAATAAAGCTTTATTTATAATAGGACAAGTAGAAGCGCCTGTTTTATCTGCTCTTGTAATGAACAAGATAAAAGGTAATATAAAAATAAATGTTGTTGATCCACCAGCCTTTGGATTAAGACGTAAAGAAATACTAGAAGATTTAGCTATTCTTACTAATGCTCAAATTATAAATGAGGATTTAGGTGATGATTTAAATTCAATACAAATAGATTATTTAGGTGAATGTTTAAAAACAACTACCGGTAATGATCAAACTATAATTCAAGTAAATGATGTAAATAGTGAAGTAGAAGATATAATTTCTAATATAAAAGAAAAATTAACTACAAAATTAAAACCACATCAAGTTATAGGTTATGAGCAAAGATTAGCTAGACTATCTGCTAAAGTAGCTATAGTAAAAGTAGGCGCTAATTCAGATATTGAATTAAAAGAAAAACAAGATAGAGTAGAAGATGCTATATGCGCTACTAAAGCCGCGATTAAAGAAGGTATAGTTTCTGGTGGTGGAATTGCATTATTAAATGCCGCAACAAGTATTAATGAAAAAAACATTGGCGAAGAGATATTATTAAAATCTATATTATACCCATTTAAAACAATACTTGAAAACGCTGGCATAACTCCTAACGTTCCTAAAAAAGAAGGTTATGGAATAAATGTAGTTACAGGAAATATGGTACACATGGTAAACGAAGGCATAATTGATCCATTATTGGTAACAAAAAGCGCTTTGACTAATGCGGCTTCTGTAGCAACTACTATATTATCCACTGATTGTGTAATTAATAATATTAGAATTGATGAAAGCAGTAGGTAAAAATTTAATTATACAAAAAATAGAGGAAAATATTACTAAATCTGAAGGTGGTTTACTATTAAGTAAAAATGATAGAAGCGATATTAGATATGTTGAAGCTGTAGTTATTTCTGTAGGTGAAGAAGTTTTAGGTGTTAAAAAAAATGATAAAATATTTTATGATAGACATGCTGGTCATTTCATTGAATTAAAAAATGAAAAGTACTATGTTATAAAAGACAGGGATGTCGTCGTTGTTTTATGAAAAAGCTAGAGGCGTCAGATGTAAAAAATCTGAAACTGCTGCAACATTACCGTATAATACGCAAATGGGCTTGTAAAAACAACGGCTTGAATGACGCTGATTTAGAACTATTAATATATCTTGATTGTATAGATTTGTTTAGTAAAAAAGATTTTGAACTAGGCAGTTATTCTTATAGTTGGGATAATAGGCGCTGGAATAAACTTATACAAAATGATTGGATAGTGGTTTGGCGACATAGAAATAGAACTACTCAAAAATTTAATATATATAAAATTTCATTTAAAGGTAAACAATTAATACAAAGAATTTATAGAATTATGTTAAATGAAGAAGATATACCTACTAGTACTAGAAGAAATAAAATAATGAAAGGTGAAACTTATATAGATAAAGTTTTACAAACTTCCATTAAAAATGTAAATAAAAACAGATGAATAAAAGTCCATTAAAATTATTAGGAGCAGCAGGTTCTGCTGCATTTGGAACTGGTGGATCCGGTAACGCTACTTTAACTGGTAGAACTGGTGGTTTAGCTGGTATTGCAAATTTAATGATGACCGCTTCTAAAAATAATAACTCTATTTCAAACCATGAAGCTACTATGCATCAAGGTGAGCAAATGGATACTACTAATTTTGAAGCTCAAAGAATAAATGAATTAGATCAAAGAATATTAAATCCTATGGAAACAACCATGACAGGTAATATACAGCCTGGAGCGTATAATGAAACTGGTTTTTCAAAAGGAATGGTTAATAATGCTAATCAAATATTTAACACACCTGAAGAAAGAAACAAAATAATTTAAAACAATAACTATGCATAATAAAAAATACGATCCAGGAATGGAAAAATTAAAGCCAGGTACTAAAGTTGGTATAGTAGGTGAATCACATATATGGGACGGACCACTAGATCAAGTAGGTAGACCTCATGCTAAAGGTTCAAGTAGAGGACCTCATGGAATGCATGTATTAAAAGCGCCTCTTTCTTACAAGGGAATGCCTATTACAGAGTGTGCTAAAAAATAATATTAATAAATAAAAATATAAAAATGGCAATATACAACGGAGCAATAAAAGTAAGACCTTGTACTGTAATAAATATTCCTCAACCAGGTGTGGTTCAAGAATTAGATTTAGGTCTAACTGGTGTTTATAACAACGCTGGTCCACAACCTATTATAACAAGTCTTCCTCCTGCTACAACACAATTATTAATTGAAAATAACGTAGGTGGTGGTGATGTTATATACGGTACAAATGTAGCTACAGGTGATGAATATATTTTTCAAATAGAGTATATAGATGTATCAACAAATACTATAGTTTTATTTGATATATGTAGTCCTCCAGCAGCAATACCAATTGGCGATTTTGTTGCAGAAATATATAGAGGAAATTACAACCCCACATTAGGAACAGGTGTAGGACCAGCAGGTCCAACTGGAGCAGGTAACAGTGAAGGATATAGTTTATACACTACTTCTGGTGGAACAATGACGGTTTTAACAGTGAATAACGATCTCTTAATTTTACCTATGCCTGTAGGACCTAGTGTTTTAGATTTACAAGTAGTAAAAGTCTTAGAGGTAGTAGGAGCTGGACCAGAAACCCCAGAAGTTTTTGCTTTTAAAGTACAACAATAAAAATTAAGAATTATGACTTATATACAGTATGGAAGTCCATTTTTAGCAAGTGGCAAAGGATGTGCAAAATCTGAAGGAGGTTCAGGTTGTGTAGTAAAAAGAGGGGGTAAATTTGTTATCCTAAATAATAAAAAAGGTGGTATTTGGAGAGACGGATTTGCAAGCAAAGAAGAAGCAGATAAAGTTTTAGCAGCTTACCACGCTAATAGTTAAACTATGAGTTCACCATTTCAAAAAGCGTTTAGCGCTAAGTCGCCATTAAACACTAATACAACAGGTAGTGGATACGATAAAGAAATTCATAAAGTAGCGTCTGTTCCAGATGAGTTTGCTTTAGATATAACTAATAAATATGACAAAGCTTATAGTGCCCACGTTGATAAGCATGGTTATATAGATCCAGACGAGTTTGATAAAATGCAAGTAAAAAATAAAAATAAAAATCAAGAGAAATAATGAGTTCACCATTCCAAAAAACATTTAGTGCTAAAAGTCCATTAAAAGAAAAGACTTTTACTATGGAAGAATTAGATGCTAAAAGCAAAAAACAACAGGAAGAGTCAATAAAAAACTCTGATATTCTTCCTCAAATAAACGAACCAGAACCAGATTATGAAAGTCAAGATCCGCAAAGATTTGCTGGAGATGATGGATATGATGATGATGGTACACCAGCGTTAAACACGCGTTGCAAATATACAAAAAAGAAAAAATAACATATAAAAATTAAAATTATGGCAGATTACGATAAAGACATGGCTGAAGAAAGAATTCAAATCAGAGATGACAAAGATAAAATCTTTGAAGATGATAAGAAAAAAAGAGAAGAAGAAGGTTCTAGTAATAGAATGCTAGCCAGCAATTCTCCAGCTAAAAATCAAAATAAGGGATATGCTGATTCTAGAGAGTTAACAGATATGCCACTTACTAAAGATATGACTGGTGGAAGAGGTATGTCTTGGATGTCTAAGCACGCTACACAAAGATTTAGTTCGCCTGTAAAGGCTCACTTAAGTGATGCGCAAGAAAAAAAATTACCTGTAGAACTTCAATCAGCAATGCATTACAATAAAGATGAAAAAGATGGATCTATGGCAAAAATGGTTTCACCTTTAA
>TARA_B100001175_G_scaffold77475_1_pt1 | contig 10911 bp, 4 predicted proteins | sample TARA_B100001175 | Tara Oceans TARA_B100001175
AAGGGCGGAATAAACTAATCTTTTCCGATCGATTTTATGGAAAAAGATGAAACTAATACAAACGGTGTAAACTTTAGAGAAATAATAACTCTCTTGAAAAAAGCGTTGAAAATATATGTTCATGAAGGGAACGAAAGAATAAGAAAAGAAGAAGAGTATAGCCTCTACAGAGAACAATACCCTTTCGAAGAATACTACTACTTCAAGGAAGAGTTTAAGCTCGAGTGGGAATGATAAATACTACCTTCGTCGACTTATGAAAATATTTTTTATTTTATTCAGACGGTTGTATTTCTGGATGCCTATAAAGAGCATGTTGATTTAGTGAGCATTTGAAAAAACGGTCGAAATCCAAGATATCATTGTTAGTTTCAACTTCAGAGCCACCAAAAATACCGATAGTATCTCCAACTTGCAGATTGGCTTCTTCAATCCATCGCCCATTTACTCGGTCAACTAACCATAAGTCAGAAACAGTTTGAATTTTCATTTGAAAATCTGTTGAACTAACACCATTTGGTATCGGATGGCTTGTTAAAATACCAACTAAATCAAATCCATCTTCTACAAATCCTGAATTAGCTAAAAGATTTGTTAGATATGCTGTACAACCAGTTCGATATCTGCAGAAGCGACAAGACCCTCGATTGGGGTCGGCAAGTTCTAAATTTAATTGTTCATTATTTGATGAGTTCAAAATTGCCTGGTTAGTTTGTGAAAGAACATTCCTCACTTGATTTGAGATATTATCTTCATACTGATTAGAAACAGGATATGGTGTATTCGTTTCATCGACAATATACATATCAATATCAGAGATTGTAAATTGTCTACCATGTCGATGTCTGGCAGTATTTATCCATAATTCAACGTACAATTTCAATTGTGTAACGTAAGAACTCTTTAAATCGCCATTTTCATCGAATATTTTTCCGGTTTTTAGATCTTCAATAGTTACACGATTCCCGTTTCGTGTAACTCTATCGATTTGACCATATATTGAAAAATCTGGGGCTTCAGAATTCCCTAGGTTATGTGGCCAGTTTTCATCTAAATCCCAAACACTAATTTCTGCACCAAAAAGAGTATGTGGGCTACTAGTTCCTAGATTAGATTGATGAGCCCCTGGAGTTGTTTGATTATTTAGTTCGACTGCAGCAAAAATTCCATTCATACTACGGCTGAAATAATCTCTTTTGGTTTGTAAGGGTGTTAAGTATGCATTGAGATTATCCGATTCCAATCTTTGATTCTCTTCCTCAGTTAAATTTTCAAGTACAGATTTAGCATGTTCAACCGTCCAATTACAACTCCCATTAGGTGGCCGGTTTCTTCTTGCACCTTCTAAAAGTCGATGAAAAATTGTTCCAATAGAAGAATTTGGGTGAACAGGTATGCCTTGGTGACAAAATTCAGAGTTAGGGTGTTTGGATAGTACTGCTTTCATTCTACATCCAGAGAGAAGTTCGTGTGCTGAACTAGGTCCAATGCTATCAATTGTGACTACTTGTCCATCCCAGGGTACGAACAATCAATTCACCAATCCATGTAATGACCAACTTCCCCTTCTTTCAGCATTGAAGGTGTCTACAAGAACAACATCTTGGGGGTTTATTCCCATTTGTATAATTGCTATCATTGCATTTTCAATTAATGGAGCGACTGAACCAGTATTACCAGGTATCAGCCAAAGAGGGTGAACTAACACATATGCCTTATTCGTCTGATTATTGAACGCTCCAGGTAATTGTCCAAAGGTTCTTGTTTCCATATTTGACCCTCCAGCATTTACTAACCTTTCAGCAAGAGTTTCCATATAGTCTAATAGATTACTGCGATAATCGTTTTCAGGCAGTAGAGACAATCTCTCATTTAGATTTTCTACGTCAGCGAAGTGATTCTCATCTTCATTTGCTAAGACTCTCAATAAGTCTAAACCGAGTCTCCAATCCATCAACCCATGCTCATTTTGATTAGAGTAGTATCTTATACAATCTGTGCATGAACTTTGACAGGAATTTTGATGCTCGTCGCTAACTAACATCCTAAGCCAAGTCCAATCCCCGTATTCGGGGTCTTCTCCGTTTACAACAGAAAAGATATTTTGTAAATTATCGTTTAACGAAACTGCAAAGCCTGCACCGTTTGAGTCTTTATCGCTTAGAATGATCCTACCAACTCTGTTTTGATTAGTTCCTATTGGAGCCAGATTAACAACTTCTAATTCAACAGGGTCTATGTCCAATTCATCACAAATTGCTGCCCTGAGTATGTATGCTGCAGAGCGATATGCAGCTCTAACACCCGGTCTATTCGAACCACCAATGTAGGGATCCAGAATAAGATGTTGGCGCCCTCCATCAGGATGTACCCAAAATACATCGGTAGTCTTAGGGGCGGTCAAAGCAACACGGTGAATGGTAGACTCTTCATCAGGAGCATTTTGGCCTCCATAACGATGTGCTATTCTGGCAGGATTTTGTCCACTGAAGCCTTCTAAATTTTCTATAATACTTTCCTCTATCCATTGGTGCTCGAGGGGCCGTTGAATTGGGCCACTGCTTGCCTCTACGACGTGATTAAAAGTAAATCCTTCCCCAGATTTATCATTTAGTAGATATACAATACCACCACTTTCTCCTGCATCTAGGCTATATCTGCATCCTTGCAAAATTTGCCCTTCGCCGGCAGCACTGTGATGATACATTAGAGAAGTAGAAGATCCTCCAGTATCATTATTCCAAGCATCTTGGTCTAACTGATGGAGCACTGACCTAAAGCCTGCTGGCTTGATTGCGACATAAGTTCTAGTAAACTCGGAAACAGCAACATCATCTGGTAGATTTTCGGGGTTACCAACATGAATAAGAGCATTTGTTCTTGTATCAATTGTCAAATGATCACGCCAAGTCCAAGGTTGAGAAATTTCTCGATCTGATGTTCTTTGGCCATTGTTAAGGGGTATTTCTCCAGTTATTCCAATAGCAAGATGTTTCTGTTTATCTTTCGTCGTGATAGTTCCGGGTGCAAACATGGTAATTGCTTGCTCAATAGAACGATCAATTGTTGAAATACAGCGTTTTGCAGTTGCATGGTAAAGATTGCGTTGATCGGTCGGCGTGTTAGCCATCGGTAATACACCATTTTCAGCTAGCGTCAGTGCAAGATAATTCTCGTCTCTATCGGTATTCCTGTCTGCACCTGAATCCATATCCATTACTCTTCTAACCACCAGACAAATATCCCGATACAAATCTCCTTGGATAGAATAGTTGACTAAATCCTCCGCTGACCACTCAATGCCATCTAGACCATGAACAAGTGAATCTGCAATCGATCTGACATTCATTTCGTTTTGCAACCAAGATTCAACATCTAAAGCATTCTCAGTCGGATTGTTATTTGTATCTATGAAGAATAGACACAATCCAAACTCACCATGTACGTCTGGAGGTACAGGAATCAACCCATAACCATGTGTAACTACACGATCCAAAATTGTTTGTTGCCTGAATGCCAACCTCAAACACTCTTTAGCAAAAACTCTGCGAGCTATTCTAAATTGATTCATTGTAAGGCTTGGAGATGGACATATATCTCCAGTTATTCTTTCTGGATGCCTGAAATAATGTCCATCATGCGAACTATCCGTACAGGCCGTACGAGCCCCACTAAAGGCTTGACCTCTCCTTCCTGCTCTTCCTACTCTTTGTTGATAGTTAAATCTCTGAGGTGGCATATTCGACAGATATACTGCCGTTAAACTGCCCAAATCAACACCAACTTCTACAGTTGTGGTTACCGACAAGACATCAATTTCAGTCACGAAATCACGTTGCTCTTCCTCTGCAGTAAGTATTCCCCTGAAGTGTCTCTGTCTGAGACCATAATCATCAGTTTGCCCGGTTAATTCTTCAACTCTAATAGGTATACGGTGTAAATTTCCCTCTTGCATTCTTCTTGCTAACTGATTTCTCTCTCTTAACCAAGATGCTGTTGTGTGATTTTCAGGATCATCTAAATCAAGGGGAGAGTAACATCTTGTGCAGGTTTGATGATGTTGAGCGACTTGATGATAGTGTGGATACTTACAAGTTTGGCATAATAATACTGGTTCGTTATCTTCGGCCAACCTTAAATTCAATAATCTTGTATTTATGTATCCTTGAATGTCAAGCGCATCGTAGTAGCCAGTTACAAGTAGAGAAGTTCTTTGATGGGTTCGCTCTCTACCAATTACCGCATTGAATAATGCTCTCGCAGGTTCTTGATTAGTGGGTGATAAAATTTGTATCCCCCTTGCATGGAGACCTCTTGCAACACCCTCGAAATATCCCTTTCCACGACCTGCAGAAAACGTCATGGATGCTTGACTCCATTCATTTTGATAAGTCCCGGTAGGTCTGTAATAGCGGCGTCTTGTTAGGAGATATTGCAGGTATCCCATGGTAATTGAATGAAGTAAATCAGCATCAATACCGAGTTCGTTCGCTGTGTTTTGTAGAACCTGTTGATTAGGCTCTAATTCAAACCATCCTAATCCTGCAAGGTATGGCGTGTTTCTTCCTGATAAAATTGAGTTATTAGCATCCTCTCTCATCAACATCGACATATTACTATTGATTTCGTGATGGGCTCGCGACCAACCAAGCTCTCTGGCAACAGGAGGATTATTTTGTAAATTGTTCAATACACTAAGCCAGGCTTCATTTTCTGTATCTGGTGCTACAATTGGTTCAATAGCTTCAGGTGAGAATCCTGCTGGGTTCATTCCTAATAGCAACAATTGTTTTGCTAAAGGAGGAAGAAGTTCCGAGCCCGGCGATGTTGGTTGAACTTGTGTCTTAGTGATGCTTGGGAACTGGTCAGAATCAAAGTTATAGTGAGTTAAGGACTCTTCTAACCTATACTTTAACCGATTTTCTGTTTGCGAATTTAACCCTCTATTGGCGATTCTTTCATGCATTTGCTGGGCAAAAGGATGCTGAAGGTGATTTGCCATTGCCTCCATTTCTTGATTCAAATCTCCGCTAAATACTATTTTTGGAGTTAAATCTTCAGATGAATATTTCTCAACGAAATCTTCACTTGTAGCATCCAATTCTTCACCTGCATGAATACGTCTTACATATTCAGGTTCACTTATTGTCAGGTCCCTCGCCCTAGAGATAACCGAGGATGCAATAGCAGCTTCTCTGTGCCTGATGGCTACGTTTGAAGCCAAACGGGCAGCACGGTCCCTAGAGTCAGAAAATGCAATTAATTTCCTGGAATTTTCAGGTAAGCCAACGAATAGAGAACGAATGTTTAGGTTGCTCAATTCCTCCTGACTTGTTCTAAATCCTCTAATCGTTGACCTTCTATTTCCTGTTCTTTGTGAAGCCATATATCGGCGTTCTTGACCACACGAAGGACAATGAGGAGGGAGGGCAGGTAATCTAAATAGTGCACTTTCTGAATCGCTACCAACACTGTAATCACAATCAACCATTCCTTCTCCCGGAGTGTTATCTTCGAAAATTGTGTGTTGGATTACTCGAGGTGTAAAACCTTCTACAGTAAAGCCATCTTGAATTAATTGCTCTCCTTGAGGTTCATTAGGTACCCAACCATTATTCGGGTTTGGATGGCCTATAACTTGTACAATCTCACCGCTTTGAGGGTTCAATCTAGCAGGCATCCAATTGTATCTGGCATCAATGCCCCATTGGAAGCCATACAAAGGCAGGTCATCATTGCCATTGGTCAGGGTTTCCTCATGGATACCTTCATGTCCCCGAGGCCAAAATATTGCAAAATTTAAGTGATTTTGTTGCTCAACCCTGGGTGGTAATACTTGATTTCTCGAATCATCCGGACATGGATCGGAGTCTGTTAAAGTAAACCTCCATGGGGATTGATTTGTTGTTGTTCTACTTCTGAAACCGGAAAAGAAAACATCTGAACAATCTTCACAATAAAGGCATTCTAGAGAGCGATATTCCTGGTCATTCACATTGACAAAATTTCTTCCTGAGGGGTATAATTTCCCGACTTTACGATTAGATTCTTCTCCTGTAATGGAATCCAACAAATATTGATCATCAACACCAACTCCGGGTTTTGCTATAGCCCCAAGTCCAGGAATATTACGTAACATTGTATGGATTCTACATCTAGCAGAATCTCTAGCATTTTCTAATTCTTGTAATATACTTCTCGCCTTCAATAATCCTCTAACAGCAAACCATGCATTAGATTCCATACGATTTTCGAGCTCAGTTGGGCTTGGTAAACCGAAGAAATCCTCTGCAATTTTCCAAACTGAACTTGGACGTAATCTGTAGCCCTCATCAGTAGGCTCCTGTGAAATCGAAATTAGATTTTGAGTGTAAAAAATACTTCCTTCCAATAATTGATAAAGCCGTTCTGCAGTCGTACCACTAGAACAATTGAAAGCAGTAGTCAGTTGAATAATTGCTTCATCATTACCGTTTGAATGAGCAAAATCCACAAATGGTTGGTATTCAACTGGTATGTTAACGGTTGGAATCTGCTCTACAAGTGGGTTGACATTAGAAACTTCGGCTAATTCTCCGGATTCTACGTGAAAGCCAGGTTCATCCTCTTCCGGAATTGCTTCAAACGGAATACCGAAAAATTCGGTTAAGAAAGTGCCTTCGTCACCGCTATCAAGTGATGCACTCGACGCTAAAATCCGCAAACGGTTGTGGAATTGTTGCCCGGGCAATAATTGTAATCTGTTCAAAATTATACGCAAAGAAAATGCAGTTTCTGATCCTTTAGAACCACGATAAAGGTGTAATTCGTCTAATACTAAATGGAATCTGGCATTTTCATCTTCAAGATATTCTAAAGTCTGCTGAAATATATTTTCATCAGAGGTATTCGATCTTGCTGCTAATACTTGTAATTGCGTCAAATTGGTAACCAACAAATCTGGTACCGCTGTCTGAATATCCCAGCGAAATCTTTGCTCACAACCCCAGGGGTTCTGAACTACAAAGCCATCTTCTGGATTTCTACCTTCAACTGCGTAATGAGCGCTCATTAGCGCACCAACCTCAGGCAGATTCCCAGTCATTGCTTCGTACATTTGAGTAAATGGAATTTCTATTTTGTTCCTTATTTCTGCTGCAAACCCAGGACGACCATCGTAATTTGTGTCTAATCGTTCAACATCATCGATTTGAGATGCTCCACCAATGGTTGAGCTGTTGTAGCGAGCAAATCTAGGAGTGTGTCCATTTAGATTTATTTGATAAAATTCATGCATTTCTTGTGAATCGAGGGCGTAACGCAAACGTCTCATTTGATCATCGACCAAAGCATTAAGAGGATAAATCATTAATGCCCTTAAACCAGGTTGTCGAAAATTCTCTTGATCTAATGAATGACTTGGAATATATGGACTAACGCGCGGATTATCAAAGAAACCGTTTGCAACCCACCAATCACTAATCGGTATGTCTGTCTCTGGATTATACAATCCTTCATTTCTATCAGTTTGGCTCACATATCTTACAGTTCCACCCCGCCACCAATCGTTTCTATGTGGCTCATATTGAGGTGCAGGACCCATTTGTGAGGCATCTCTAAGTTCTCTAGCTAGATGGACAAATAAAGGCATCAAGAAAGCTTCAGTTTTTCCAGATCCTGTTGGAGATGTGATTACACAATGTCTACCAGACACAGCCTCAGTTAGCATTGTAGTTTGATGTTGGTATAAGCACGCACCACTTTGATGTAATCCATGCAATAATCCTATTTCCATCATCTGAGAAAATAAATTCGCAACTTCACCATCAATTTCGGTTTCTTGTTGCAATATATCGGATAAATCTGATGGTAGACGTCCCGATGAAAGGAAAGTTGGCAATACCTCTACAAAGGGCACTTGAAAAAGTTCTTCACTCGAACGTAGTAAATCATTTCGCTCCTCATTCACCTCTCTCCATCTTGTTGCAAATGCAGTATCAAGATATACAAGAATATCCTCAACAGAACGCTCAAATTCACCCAATGGATCTCCCATAATTAATCCCATCCTACAATTTTATCACCGATTAATCTGATTAACTTATCATCAATTCCAGAATAAACCAGAGACCTGATAGGTGTCTGGTTTGAAATACTAATCCACCCCTCTTCAGAGGGTTTCATACTCGCTGTTTGAAGAGCTCTCATTACCCCAAATGGTAACTTAAGATATTTTGGCATATGCAAATTTTCCCCATCCCAGTGAAATGGAACCATGTTATTTGATTTATTAACAAATAGTTTGGCTGTTCTGCTATCGTTGAGTGTGGGTAAAGTTAATCCCTTGAATTGATTATTCTCATTTTTTATCAAACGCCAATTTTTCTGCCAACCTTTCCCTTGTTCTATCAGTTCAATAGCAAGCCGCTGATCTGAAACTGTCCACATTGCTTGACCGTTTATATTGAATTGCTTAGTTTTTCCGTGCTGATTTGAATATGGGTTACCGGTCATAATCCCCCAAGTGAGTGAATTGACCCATTCATCAAGATTTTCTACTTCATCGATTATGTAGTAACAAGTAGGCAAATCTGTAGAGGGCCCTGTGAGACTAATCACATCATCATCTTGAACTTTAATATCTAATTTAAGAGTCAAAATTTCGAAGTTAAATTCGCTAAAATTCAATACCTCTTTTGTTATTAAATTCTTTTTCTCGAGATGTTCTACCAAGGAAGGGCCTCTTGCCCCGCATAACACTAATCGGTTATCGGTAGTTTTAATCAAACCTCTTGGCTTTATTTTCACCCGTGTGGGTTGAGAGTTACAGATGATGATATCAATATTATTTAATTCTGAAAGAAGAGATAAAGCAGACCTAGCTATTTTTTCCTCTACCTCATGTTTCCCAGCAATTTCATCTACAAGGATATTATATGGTACACCTAGGTCAAATTTTGACGTTACCCTCGCTGTAAGTTGGTATAATATCTCTGTTAAGTTCATATTATCACCTCATTACCATTACAAACTATTGCTATTCAAACTGACTATAATATGTTCCTTCTCTTTTTCTTTTAGCTATATCAGCATAATGTTTTGCAAGTTCTATTTTTATTAAATTTTTCATTTTCAGAATATTCATTTCTTCCGTGGGAATTCCTAGGTCTTCGCAGGTTTTAACCAAATCGGCCAGTACTATCTCTTCATTTTTGAGCTTGGCCGCTTTCATCTCTGCTTCCATTTGTTCGAGTATTGCCTGTTCTTCGTCACGTCTTTCCTGTTCAGTTTTAGACGTCCATGTTTCGAATTCTCTAAATACATCCCCTGAATTAGATTGGAACTCTGCGCCTGAATTACCAATCCGTTCAAAAATATCTTTAGGTATTTTTTTCGGTGGTATTGAACGGATACCCATTCCCCATTTTTTCTTCCATAATGCTTCGGCATGGTTTTGATTTTTTCGTTTGCGTTTATTATGTGCTTCTGCCTTTGCTTCTGCCTCTGCTTTAATTCTTTGATTCTTATCGGCTTCTGACTTTTCTTTCGCAGAAATGGGCTTACAAAAATCAAGATTAATGAATATTGATTCATCAAATGCCGAGTCATCTACGGAAGCTGAATTGACTACAGCAGTTGGATGTAGTTGCCAGTGATCTATGCCTTTAACAACAGTAAATGATACCTCTGTCAACGCTTCTTCAGTTTTTAATTTATACAGTACACTTACAATTGTGGAGTTAATACCACCTGAAAAAATATCGTCTTTGAGCGATAATTTCCATATTTTTTTACCCCTTTCTTGTATTTGTTTTGGCTCTTCTTTGAGAAAATGGTTTCCTTCTTCTCCAGGTTGAGGATTTATTTTAAGAAATTCCACATCACTTGAATTCCCTCTTTTTAGAACAAAATGTGGTGGATTTTCAAAATGATAACGTCGATCCATTCCTCCACTTATCTTTGATCCGCCATCAAGTTTCAATTTTGTTTCACCAATCTCTTTGCTTCCAGTGATATTATACCGTCTTTGATAATCATAATTAAGGCCAATATCAAATCCACAAATATCTGTTAAGTAATCATCTTTATATCTACTATCATCTTTTAAAATTCTAAATCCTTGAGAAATCTCATCATCGTTATCCCATTCATACATACCGTATAGATCTTGAGTTAAGACGACATGTGAACTTGATTTATACACGTCCATTGCTCTCTTAAAACTGTAAATTTGAGATTTGAAACCATTTTGATTATTTTCTATGACCTTGTTAGAACGAATTAATTTTAAATCGCCATTCGAATTAAATGGAATGGTACTTGTCGCGTATTTTGTGTTATAGAATTCAAATTTATGCTCTCCAATAGTAATTACTTGTCCTTCTGATGGATGAGGTCCGCTCGTATGATGTAAACGTGGTTGAAAACTCTGAACTTGTTTGGTTTCATTTTTTCTATCAAGATTAATGTAAACATATGGCATTACTTGGAATACACTTATTTTTGATACATCAGAAATCGGCGTAGATATAAGTTTTGATTTATGACTTGCGGAGTATGAGCGTATCTCATCCTGATTATCCTCCCAAAGTTGAAGAGCATATTCTCTAAATGCTATAAGCTTATTATTATTGATATTTGTAGTATTGATTGGTCGAAAACTAGATTTGTTTTTGATAATCACCTGTTCTAATACCTGATTGCTGGGTAAAATTCCAGGACTTAGTGATTTTAGAGCACCTAACATTGCGTTTCTATCCGTCTCTCTAAATCTTGAATGGACGGTTACAGGGTCGGTGATTGTACCTCTAATGGAATAGAAACTACCTGGATATTCTATTTGTTCTTCGGCCCAACGATACAAGACACCCCAAGGGTCATCAATGATTTCATTATTATCATAATAGTAAACCACTATTCTTGGCTTAGTAG
>TARA_B100001175_G_scaffold250058_1_pt1 | contig 10910 bp, 8 predicted proteins | sample TARA_B100001175 | Tara Oceans TARA_B100001175
GCTAAAATAAATACTAAAAAAATAGATGAAATAATTTTTTCTTCATAACTAATCTTACCTAACTTTTCAAGTTGGGATTTTATTTCTTTTTTTCCAATATCTGAATTTTCACCTAAATCAAATGAAAATTTCGAAAGATAAATCCAACATATTAGTAACAATAAAATAGATAACGGAAAGGCCATAATTAACCAAGAATTATATTCAATAGTTGAATTATAAAATTGTTCAATATTTGATTTTAATATCATATTAGGTGGGGTCCCATATAATGTAGCAAAACCTCCAATTGAAGCAGAATAAGCTATTGCTAACATTAATGCTTTTCCAAAATTTTTATTTTCTTTAGAAGAAATTTGAGAGGTTACCGCAATTCCTATTGTCAACATCATTATAGCAGTTGATGTATTAGATATCATCATTGATAAAAAAGCAGTAGATATCATAAAACCAAGAATTACTTTAGTTTTATCAGAACCAAATATTCTAATAATATTTAATGCTATTCTTTTATGTAAATTCCATTTTTGCATAGCAATTGCAATAATAAATCCAGCTATATAAAAGAATATTATTTTATTTCCATAAGCAGAAGCTGTGGAATTAATATCTAGACCACCTGATAAAGGAAATAGAACTAATGGTAATAAAGATGTCACAGGTATTGGAACAGCTTCAAATATCCACCAAATAGCTATCCATAACGAAGAACACAAAACTGCATGTGCCTGAAAGTTCATTTCACCAAAAGGACCATTTATATATAGAAAAAAAAATATTAATGGACCTGAAACAATAGAAATAAAATTTTTAGGTGACATTATTTAGTATAGTAAATTATTTTACGAAGCTAAATTCCCAATTACCTTCTTTAAGTCCACCTATAATTATAAAACTAGATGAAAGTGTTGTATCTGAGACAGAAATATTGATTAAAACACTATCATTTCTAATTATTTTATTTGGATCATCATTATAAAATTTCCATGTACCTGATTGAGGCCACACATCTTTATCTGTACTATTCACTGTAGAATAATTTCCTCCAATCTTAGTTGAACCATAAATAATGAATTCAAGACCAGAAAAAGATTCTTCAACATTCCCATCTTTAACAGCTGAAGATAAATCTTTAAGTTTCCATGTTCCATCCAGAAGAACAGCTTGAATATCTAAAGGATCAACAATTTGAGAATCGGGATCTATACTTTTACAAGATAAAAAAACAGAAACTATAAAAACCAATATATGGAAATGCCTCATCAAGCAAAATTAATCAATTATAATTTTAAATTAGATAGATTGATTTTTAAAAAAAAAAGCTAATAAATATTTATTAGCTTTTTTTTTTAAAATATTTAGGTTTTAAAACCAGAGTTTATAACTTATATTGGCAGTTCTACCCCATCCTGGAAACCCTTCTTTTAGAGCCCTTCCATCTCTAGTAAATGGAGTTTGACCAACACCATCAGTACCATAATTCATACCACCAACAATCCAACCATTTTCAGCTGATGTATCAGTTCCTCTAGCCCAATGAAAGTTATTAAACAAATTATAAACTTGAACTTGTAAATAAGAATCTAAACCAAATAATTTGAAAGAAGCACCTAACCTAGCATCAGTTATACCATTTGAATTCATTCTATAAACTTGTTCACCTGCTACAGATGGATCATCTCTATCAAATACATCATAATCAGCATACAATTTATCATTAAATAACCATTGTGCTCCAAAATCAAATACATCACTAATTTGCCACTTCATCAATGCACCAAACTGATTCATTGGATGATTTCCAACATATAATCCATCAGCATAAACATCAACTGTTGTAATTGACTGATCTAAATCAGATCTCAATTCAGCTGTAACATTATTTTTCCATTTATAATCACCAATCGTTACCATTGCTCCCAAAGTTAAGTCTCTTCCAGCTTTAGCTTGAAACTCTAATTCCAAACCTTTATGAAGAGCATTTTGACCACTAACAGCAGCTCTAGTTTGACCTCCGCCTGGAGCTGGAATTCTGCCAGAAAGTAGTGATTTATCAATCCACTCAGTAACATAGTAATTTGCTTTTAGCTTTACATTTCGAGAAATAAAAGCATAACCAATTTCCATAGAATTTGCTTTTTCATTTTTAAGTGGATCAACAACTACATTTTGATAATTTGTGAAAACAAAATTAAAAAATGGTGGTCTAGAGAATGTTCCTAAGTTTAAGTATACATTACTCTTTGGAGACATATTATAATTTATACCACCCTTTGCAGTATAACCAATTATATTAACACCTTCTGATTCAATTGCAGTACCTCCATTTGAAACACCAACATAATTATATCTATCAATTCTCTTATATGTAGTGCTTGAAACTGTTGATGATAAAAAAGCAGATATTTTATCATCATTATATTCTATTTGACCAAATAATCCAGCATAAGTATTTGTACCATCATTATCATATGCAATTCTATTAGCATCAGGAGTTTTTACAAACCATAATGCAGTTGAATTTGGGTCAACATTTCTAGTTTGACTTCTCCCTGCATCACCATCTACCGCATACTTAAAACTTTCTACCCAATCGTTTCCACCCATTAAATCTCTTACCTCTCTAAAATGCTCGCCTTTATAAGTTCTAGCATCTAAACCAAAGCTTAATGCCCAATTTTGGTCAATATTATGATTCAGATTAGCTAAGATACCATACCAACTATGATTATTAACTGAATTTCTAAGGATTGTTTTAGATGAAACCCCTGCATTTCCAGCAGCAATCTTATCCCATGGAATAAGGCCATTTATATCTCTTTTGTTTGCACCCTCAAAATATATACCATCATAACTTCCAAGAGGTCCTGATCCACCTCCTTTACCATAAGAAGCATAAATAGATGTGTTTAAAGTGGTTTTATCTGATAAAGTCAAATAATCATTAAGTGCAATATGAGGTTTATGATAATAATTATTTCTCATATTCCAGACTTGTCTTTCTCCATCTTTAGTATAATATCCCCAGTCCTTGTTATGTTTAACTCCATATCTCCAATTATCTTCAGGAGTTAAATATTGATCTCTTTGTCCGTGTTTTTGAGGAGATCCAACTGCTGTAAATACCATCGAATGCTTTGAACTAAATTCCTTTGCAACAGAAAGAAAATAAGTATTGGCATGAACATAAGTTCCATCAACATAACCGTCACCATCTGTTCTTGAATACAAAACAGATACAGCCCAATCTCTATTTAATCTACCAGTATTATAAGCAAATGTTTCCTTAAATTGACCATAATTTGAATATTGTTGTAAGTAAGATCCGCCTCTTTTAGCATCTGTTGATTTTGTAATTATATTAATAGTTCCACCAATTGAGTTAATTGCTAATTTTGAAGCCCCTAGCCCTCTTTGAACCTGCATAGCAGCAGTAACATCACCAAGTCCTGACCAATTTGACCAGTATACTCTACCATTTTCCATATCATTTACAGGTATTCCATTTATTAATACTGCAATATTTTCTTGAGCAAACCCCCTAATATATACTCTTCCATCACCTACACCCCCACCTTCTTTTGTAGCATAAACACCAGGAGTCATTTTCATTAATTCAGGCAATTCTTGAGTTCCAGCATAATCATTAATATATTCCGTAGAAACATTTGATATAGTTGTTGGAGTCTTTCTATCAATACCATATGATGATGTAACTTCTATCTCAGAAAGAGCAATATCTGAAGATTCTAATAAAGCTTCAACATCAATTTTTTCACTCTCAATTAAATCATTAGTAATAGGGATTTCCAAATCAATATATCCAAGATAAGTTACTTCTAATATAGGATTTGATGATAACTCAGCTTTAGAAACATTAAACTGAAAAGATCCATCTAACCCTGTAGATGCACCAATAGTTGTACCCTTAACAACAACATTAGCTCCAATTAAAGCCTGCTCGTTGTTAGAATCAACTACTATACCACTCACAACTACTTGTGCATATAACACAGTAGTAAATAACATGAGTGCAGATGTTATAAATATTGAAAATAATTTTTTCATATTTCAGATAATTTAAGTTTAGTTGTATAATACAAATCTAAATAAATTTCTCAATAAATATCTATCCTTAGAATTAAATTAGGATAAATTATTATTAAATTTAAAAAATGAAAAATAAGCTATTCAAATCAGATAAAAACATTATTCTCAAAAAAACTCAGTATAAATTGAGAAATAAATTGCTCAAAAACTTCATTATAAATACAATTAAAGAATATCAAATAAAAAATAATTCTCTAGGAATAATTGATAATGCAATAGAATCTATGGAAAATTATAAAGTTAGGAATGAAAAAGAATTTTATTTTTTTTATAACAAAATAGCAGCGATTTATAGATATAAATATGACAACAATCAATTAAGTTTCATTTGGGATGGGAGAAGTCATTCTGAATTTTATGAAGAAAAATGGATATCTTATTTCAAAAAAGAGATAAAATATTTTCTAAAAAACTCTTCATTCATAAAAATAATTTTAAAATTAACTGCACTTAATTACCAAACAAATAAATTCCAAAATCTTCATTATAAGTTATCGTCATTTATAAAGCAAAGATTTGAAATTCAAGTTTTTAAGAGAAAAGGTATAGATTTGAAATGTATCTAAAAATTATTTTTTACACTTAATTTGAAAAAAACCTTAGTATTTATAATATTTTTGATTGTACAAAATATAAGTTTTGCACAATCCAATGATTTTTTGTTAAAAAGATCACAACAATTAATTATTGATGAAAATTATTCAGAAGCTGATTCAATTTTAAAAGAAATTATTAATACTATAGATACTATTCCATCTGAATTAACATTCTTATTTGGCAAAAACTCTTTTCATCTTAATAAATTTAAACAATCTATTAATTGGTTAAATAAATATATAGAATTAAAAGGAATGCTTGGAGTTTTTTCAGAAGAGGCAATAAAATACCTAGAATTAGCAAATACAAAAAATATTATTTCAAAAAAAGAAGATACTAAAAATGTTATAATTGAGCTATTTTCTTACAGATATATTGAATGTCCAAATAAATTTAAATTATGTCCAATATGTAAAGGTAGTAGTGTAATGATTACAGAAACTAATATTGGAAAAATTTATAAAACCTGCCCTTTTTCTGATGAAAAAGGATTTTTAACCTGCAATCAATATAATGATTTTCTAAGAGGAAAACTTCTACCAAAAAAAAATGTAAATTAAATAATGGATTGCATTAATATTCCACAAAGCCAGGCTCCGTAAGTTCCTACTGCATAGCCCAATACTGCTAACAAAACACCAACTGCAGCTAAAGAAGGATGAAAAGCTGAAGCAACTACAGGCGCAGATGCAGCTCCCCCAACATTAGCCTGACTTCCTACTGCAACAAAAAAGAAAGGTGCTTTTATCAAAATAGCAACGATAATCAATAAAAGAATATGAATACTAATCCATATTAATCCGATTATAAAAAGCCCGGGGTTATCAAAAATGGTAAATAAATTCATTTGTAACCCAATAGTAGCTACTAAAATATAAATGAAAATACTTCCAATTTTAGAAGCACCAGCACCTTCTAAATTTCTTAGTTTTGAAAAAGAAAGAATAACACCAAAAGTAGTTGACATTACAATTAGCCAAAAGAAGCTAGAGGTTAGACTATATTTCTGCAGATTAGCAAAATTGGTTAATATGAAAGGTGCTATACTATCTGCAATAAGATGACAAATTCCTGTTACACCAAAACCTATTGAAAGGATATAAATTAATTCAGTTAAATTGGGAATTCTTGCAATACTCAAATTATACTTTTCTATTTTCTTTTTTACTTTCTCTACTGAATCACTATTTGCATTTAAAAATTTATCGATTGAAACAGCTCTAGCTGCACCTATCAAAAGAACAGCAAGCAAAGCATTACCGACTAAAACATCTACTGTTACCATTTTTGAAAATAAGTCTCCATCTACATTAAAAACCTCTTTCATGGCTGTTTGATTAGCACCCCCTCCTATCCAACTTCCTGCAATAGTACTCATACCTCTAGCCAGTTCTTCTGGACTTATAGCTACTAAAGAAGGAAAAAAATTTATTACTAATAAAATTGCAATTGGACCTCCAATAATTATACCTATAGTCCCAGTAAAGAACATAATTAATGCTTTTGAGCCAAGTTTACCTATTTCTTTTAAATCAACACTTAATGTAAGTAAAACTAATGATGTTGGAAGCAGGTATCTGGAAGCAACAAAATATAAATTTGATTTTTCAGGAGAAACTACACCAGTAGTATTTAATAATGAAGGAATAAAATAACACATCAAAATTACAGGAAAAAAAGTATAAAATTTTTTCCAAAATGAAGACTTTAAATTAGAGGTATAAAATATTAATCCAAGAATAATTAACAAAATACCAAATAGAGCAGCATCATTCTCAATAATAATGGATGAGTTATTCATATTAAAATTTTTCTTTCAATATAGCACAAAGTTCTGACAATATCATAGCTGTAGCTCCCCAGACGATATAACCATTTAAAAAATAATAGGGACAATCAACTAAAATTCCTGATGATAATTTCATTTTTTTTTTTAAAATACTTGATTCATCAAGAATTTGATTAAGACTAACCTCTATCAATTTATCTACTTCAAAAGAGTTTAATTTAAATTTTGGAGTTTTATCATAAAAAGCGATATATGGAGATACTTTATAGTTACTTGCTGGTATGTAAATTTGAGTTAGCTTACCTAAAATTTTATTTTTTTTTATTTTTAATCCAATTTCTTCATTAGATTCTCTAATTGCTGTATTTGTCAAATTAATATCTTCCTCTTCAAATCTTCCTCCGGGAAAAGAAATTTGACTTGAATGATTTTTTAATTTATTTGACCTCTTAATCAAAGGGAAAAAAAAATTATTATTTTTTCTAAAAAAAATTATTAAAATACTTCCAATTTTATGATCCGTTTTAATAGATTTTAAATATCCATCTTTTAAAGGAATAGGTGACATTTTATTCTGTTCAATTATTCCAGGCAATTTCATTTTCAATCTTGCTCTTAAATAATTTTCCAACATCATAATGATATAGTTAATATATTCTAGTTTTTAACATAAAAAGTGTAAAATTAATTCAAAATATTTGACCTCATAAATTTGTTTTAAAAGAAAATAAAATGAATTTTTACTTAGTCAAAGTAACTAAATTATTTTATTGGCCATTCTATAGGAATGGTTTTTTTTATGGAAACAAATAAATTCAGCAAAATTATCACACAAGATGATTCACTCCCTGCAGCTCAAGCAATGTTATATGGAATTGGGTTGAATGAAAAAGATATGGAAAAAGCTCAAGTTGGTATTGCTAGTACTGGTTTTGAAGGAAATCCTTGTAATATGCATCTGAATATTTTAGCTCATCAAATAAAAAAAAGCGTTTTAAAATCTGATTTGGTCGGTTTGATTTTTAATACAATTGGAGTTAGTGATGGAATTACAAATGGAACGCCAGGAATGAGATATTCTTTAATTTCTAGAGAAATAATTGCCGATTCTATTGAAACTGTTGTAAAAGCTCAATATTATGATGCTCTTGTGACAGTTGTTGGGTGTGATAAAAATATGCCAGGAGCAATGATTGCAATTGGGAGAATCAATAGGCCATCTATTTTAGTTTATGGAGGTACAATAAAATCAGGTAATTGGAAAGGGAAGAAACTTAATATTGTCTCAGCTTTTGAGGCATATGGGGAAAAATTAAACAATAAAATTGATGAGAAAGAGTATAAAGCAATAATTAAAAATAGTATTCCAGGTGCAGGTGCATGTGGAGGAATGTATACTGCAAATACAATGTCTTGTGCAATTGAAGCAATGGGTATGAGTTTACCATTTAGTTCTTCTAATCCAGCAGATAATAAAAATAAAAGTAAAGAACTAAAAGATATAGGTAATGCAATAAAAAATTTGTTGATTAAAAATATAAAACCAAAAGACATAATGACAAAAAACGCATTTTTAAATGCAATTTCAATCACAATGGTACTTGGAGGATCTACAAATGCTGTTTTACATATAATTGCTATTGCTAAATCTGTTGGTGTCAATATTAGTTTAAATGATTTTCAAAAGATTAGTGACATAACACCATTTATTGCAAACCTCAAACCAAGTGGTGATTATTTGATGGAAGATTTATATAAAATTGGAGGCACACCCGGGATAATGAAAATAATGTTAAATGAAGGTTATTTGCATGGTGATTGTATTACAGTAACTGGAAAAACTATAAGAGAAAATTTAGAAAATGTTCCTTTTCCAAAAAGCAATAAAATTCTTAAAAGCTTTAAAGATCCTATAAAAACTTGTGGGCATATTCAGATATTATATGGAAACCTTGCCAAAGATGGTGCTGTTGCTAAGATTACTGGTAAAGAAGGAGAAATCTTTACTGGAAAAGCTAGAGTTTATGATAATGAATTCGAAGCAATTAATGGAATTAAAAATGAGGTTAAAAAAGGAGATATTATTGTTATAAGATACTCTGGACCTAAAGGAGCACCTGGGATGCCTGAAATGTTAAAACCAACTTCTGCTTTAATTGGTTCTGGTCTTGGAAATGATGTTGCCTTAATTACTGACGGAAGGTTTTCTGGTGGATCTCATGGATTTGTTGTTGGACATATATCACCAGAGGCTTATGAAGGAGGATTAATAGCTATTTTAAAAAATGGAGATAAAATAAAAATTGATTCAATAAATAATAAAATTCATGTTGATTTAGATGAAAAAGAAATTAATAAAAGATTTAAAAGTTGGAAAATTCCTAATAAAATTAATTATACTGGAGTTTTAAAAAAATATATAAAGTCAGTATCTTCAGCATCTGAAGGGTGTGTGACAGATTAAAAAATTTAGTTTATGAATATTTCAGGATCAGAAGCGGTTATTAAAAGTCTATTAGAAGAAAATATCAATACAATTTTTGGATATCCTGGAGGAGCAATTATGCCAATTTATGATGCGCTATATAGTTACCTTGATAAAATAAATCATATATTAACTAGACATGAACAAGGTGCTATTCATGCAGCACAAGGTTATGCAAGAGTATCAGGAAAAACAGGTGTTTGTTTTGCTACATCTGGACCTGGTGCAACAAATTTAATTACCGGATTAAATGATGCTTTAATTGATTCTACACCCATTGTTTGTGTCACAGGTCAAGTTCCTTCAAATTTATTAGGAACAGATGCCTTTCAGGAATCTGATGTAATAGGAATATCAATGCCAGTTACAAAATGGAATTATCAAGTTACAAATTCATCAGAAATTGCTGAAATCCTTTCTAGAGCATTTTATATAGCTAGGTCAGGTAGACCTGGACCTGTATTAATAGATATTACAAAAGATGCTCAATTTTCAAAAATGAAATTTAGATATAAAAAATGTGAAAAAATAAGAAGTTATCATCCGTATCCAGTTTTGAAATCAGAGGAAATAAATGATGCAGCTAAAATTATTAATCAAGCTAAAAAACCTCTAATTCTTGTTGGTCAAGGAGTTCTACTCTCTAAAGCTGAAAATGAGTTAATTAAGTTTTCAGAAATAACAGGAATTCCATTAGCATCTACATTACTTGGATTATCTGCAGTAAGCTGTGATCACAAAAACTATGTCGGATATTTAGGAATGCATGGAAATTATGGCCCAAACGTAAAGACAAATGAAGCAGATTTAATCATCGCTATTGGAATGAGGTTTGATGATAGAGTTACTGGTGATACCACAAAATATGCAGTGAATGCTAAAATTATTCACATAGAAATAGATCCTTCTGAGATTGACAAAATTATAAAAACTGATGTAGCAATAAATGCAGACGCTAAAGAAGCTTTAATAGATCTAAATAAAATCGTCCAAAAAAATAGTCATGAAAAATGGATTAATGAATTCAGAAAATGTGATAAGCTAGAATTTGATAAAATAATTAATAAAGAAATAAATGGCTCTTATGATAAATTGTCCATGGCAGAAGTAATTCATAAAATATCAGAATTTACAAAGGGTAAATCTATAATTGTAACTGATGTAGGACAACATCAAATGGTAGCATCAAGATATTATAAATTTAAAGAACCAAATAGTAATATTACATCCGGTGGATTAGGAACTATGGGATTTGCACTCCCCGCAGCAATGGGGTCGAAAATTGGTAATCCAAATAGAGACGTTATAGCTGTTATTGGTGATGGAGGAATCCAGATGACAATTCAAGAACTAGCTACCATATCACAGTACAATATAAAAGTTAAAATCTTAATTCTAAATAATAATTTTTTAGGTATGGTTCGACAATGGCAACAATTGTTTTTTGATAATAGATATTCCTTCACAGAAATGAAAAATCCTAATTTTAATAAAATTACTGATGGGTATAGAATTAAAAATAAAAAATTAGAAAAGAGAGAAGATTTAGATAAAGTAATTAAAGAATTTATAGAATTTGATGGACCATATCTATTAAATGTAATTGTGGAGAAAGAAGAAAATGTATTTCCCATGGTTCCATCAGGAGAATCTGTTTCAAATATAAGATTAGAGTAAAATGAAAAAAAGAGGATTATACCAATTTGATAATTCAATAAAAGATATTAAAGAATATACCATATCAGTTTTAACGGAAGATAAAGCTGGTTTACTAAATCATATCACTATTATTTTTAATAGAAGAAAATTAAATATAGATAGTTTAAATGTATCAACTACTGAGGTTAAGGGAGTTAGTAGGTTTACAATAGTAGTAGAATCTAGTAAAGAAAAAATTATAAAAGTTGTTAATCATATAAATAAACTTAT
>TARA_B100001175_G_scaffold46327_1_pt1 | contig 10898 bp, 10 predicted proteins | sample TARA_B100001175 | Tara Oceans TARA_B100001175
AACGGAAAATAACTGATTTTTATTAAATGAAAATTCTTTTTCTTATTACCGTAACGCTCGCACACTTTTTATGTGCCATCGCGCAGCCACCAAATGTAGTTTTGATTATGGCCGATGATCTCGGTTACCATGACCTCGGTTGCTACGGACATCCGAAAATCAAAACGCCAGTTTTGGATCAACTTGCCAAAAAGGGCGTAAAGCTAACCGGATTTTACGCCGGAGCAACCGTTTGCACTCCATCACGGATTGCGCTGATGACAGGATCCTACCCAACCAGACTCGGCTGGAGTAAAGGTGTAGTGGGGCACATTTTGTCGACCAACCACGGCCTAAGCCCCAAGGCTCTAACAATGGCCGAACATTTTAAGTCTGCTGGCTATCAAACTGCAATGTCCGGAAAATGGCACCTCGGCGACCGCCCTTCTTTTAGACCCCATCGGCAAGGCTTTGATCACACCTTTTATATTAATAAAAGCAACAACCAAACTGACGAATTATGGCGAGATGACAAGCTGATCGAAAAACCTTATAAGAATCGTTTTCTGACGGAACAATTTACACGTAAAGCGATAGAATTTATCCAAACGTACAAAGACGATCCATTCTTCCTTTACCTACCCTATTCTGCACCTCATTTTCCAGTAGAGGCTCATCCTGCTTGGAAGGGTAAATCCAACTACGGCGTTTATGGGGATGTTGTCGAAGAGATGGACGCCCGCATCGGTGAAATTTTGGACGTACTCAAAGCGGAGAAACTGAACAAGAAAACTATAGTCATATTTTGCTCTGATAACGGTCCGGAGCCACTTACAAAAGAATCATTGGCTAAGCCGTTTCGGGGAAAAAAATGGAGCTCACTTGAGGGAGGAACCCGTGTGCCATGTATAATTAGTTGGCCAGGCACCCTCCCCTCCGGTCTAAAAACCGATGCGATTATTTCCGCAATGGATCTATTACCAACACTCGCGACCGTTTGCCAAATCGAATTGACCAAAATAAAATCTAACCCGGTTCCTATAGACGGCGTAAACGTCTGGAGCACACTAATGGGATTGAAAAAAAAACATCCACGCAACGACCTCCTTTACTGGCATGGGTCAAACGGGTTCGAAGCTATTCGGGTAGGCAACTGGAAGCTTTTCCCAAAACGCCTTAGAGCCAATTTTAAAGGAAACGGACCAGCGCTATTCAACTTAATCAAAGATATCGAAGAAAAAAACGATCTCAGCCAACTACACCCAGAGAGGGTTAAGTCAATGCAGAAGCTGGCTAATCAGCGCTTGGCCGATATTCAAAGTAAATTTATCCCTCTTGGGCAATCCAAGACAGATTGAAGCTCTACAAGCAGTGACTAAAATGCATTTTCCAATTGCCATCCTTTGTGAGTTGGGCATCCTTTGCACGCACTCTTTTATCGCATGAAAAAACCAATTCTATTGCTCATTATAACATGCGCCTTTTTAACAGGATGCAAACACATCCAACCATCATCAAATGTTGAAGGCAGTTTGAAACCGCACCTTGGCGAATCAAAATTCAACCTTCAACCCCTGTTCACTAGTGAACGATTTGGCAACATCGTAGTCTCAATGAAAGGCACTTTGATTGCAACATGGGGACAAAGCTACGTTCGAGCACGCCGCAGTGAAGATGGAGGCAAGACATGGGGGCCTGAGATTGTCATCGCCAAGCCAGCTTTTCAACCTGGAGGTCTAACGGTAAACGAAACAACCGGTGATATAATCGCATTTGTCGAAGACCGGCATCCTCCTGCACCGATACACATCTACGTGAGTAGTGATGACGGCATTACTTGGAATAAAATAAAAACCAGTATTAAACCAGATTCCAAAGGAAATGATCCCTCAATGCATATGAACGAACACGGAATTACTTTACGTCATGGCAAACACAAAGGCCGGTTAATCCGCCCCTCTCGATGGTATGCTGGTAAAAATGATAGTGCTCGATGGCCACAACATTATACTAACGCAATTTATAGCGATGACGATGGTAAAACATGGCAAACTAGTGAACCGTTTCCAGCTAATGGCACAGGAGAAGCAACCTTAGCAGAATTAACTGATGGATCGATCTACTATAACTCCAGGCGCCATTGGGCAGAGGAAGGAGCCAACCCTCGCCGGAGGTGGACTGCAACCAGCCCCGATGGAGGGCATACTTGGGAAAACCTCACCTTCTGCGAAGTTCTACCTGATGGACCTCAAAACACAAACTACGGATGTATGGCTGGACTGACTCGTCTCGCGATTAAAGGTCGTGATATTCTGATTTATAGCAACTGCGACAGTCCTAGCGGGCGTGTCAAAGGAACCGTTTGGGCCAGTTTTGATGGCGGGAAATCATGGCCTATCAAACGGATGGTCTTTAAAGGTCGGCACGCCTATTCCTCATTAACATCAGGTAGGCCAGGCACAATCACTGAAGGTCAAATTTTCCATCTGTTTGAAGGAGGTCCAAAGGGCAGCTCTGCTGTAGCGCAGTTTAATTTAGCTTGGATTTTGGAAGGGGGAACAAAAACAGGAGATGGAAGAATTCCTTCTGAGTTTAATTAATTTACCATCAAACAAATGATTCGATTCTTACTTTTTCTTGTATTGATTTCGAATCAAGCGCTTGGTCAAACATCAGATCAACATGCTATAGAATCGATTAAAAGAAACGGCGGCTTGGTTTTGCCTTCTCCGGGTGGAGATAATCAGTGGGAGGTTCAATTTCAACTTCGAGGGCGCAATCTAAGTGACGCTGGATTGGCAGACATAGCCAAACTCAAGAACATAATAGAACTTAATCTCCGTGACACAAAAATTACCAGCGATGGTTTAATCCACCTAAAAGAATTAAATAAACTCACGCGACTACACCTCGAGAGAACGAATGTCGACGACAAGGGAATAGCCTATCTCAAAGATTTAACTAAATTGCAGTATTTAAATCTCTACAAAACTAGGATTACTGACAAAGCATTGGAACACTTGACAGAGTTGAAGAATCTTCGGCAACTTTACATATGGCAAACAGATGTAACCGACATTGGCATTGCTTATTTGAAGAAAAGACTACCCTCCCTGACTATCATTAAGGGGATCGACCTCAGCACAGTGATCCCGATCAAAAAAAAGGAACCAAAGCCAGAACATGACCTTAAGTGGCTGCCTAATGGAGGAAACGAGAAGCCTCCAGAAAAATCAGTCACAGGAGAATTCACTATCATTCGCTTCATAAATAAACGCAATAAGGCAGTCAAACTATTTTGGATCGACTATAGTGGAAAACCAAAATTTTACGGAATGATCAATTCTGAATCAGAACGTCGACAAAATACTTACGAGGATGCTGTCTGGATGATAACAAATGAACAGGAAATGCCTTTGGGCTACTTTGTTACAGGGCGCGATTTTGCTCGAGCAATTATTCCAAAGTAATCCTTGAAGACCTTACAACTTTAAAAAATTAAAACAGTGTTTAGTTTAAAACATACACGTAGAAATTTTTTACGCTCCAGTGTTGGTCTTGCTGGACTTACCCTGCCAACCTTTTTCAAAGCGCAAGCCGTCTCGACCCCAAAGCGCCGAAAGGCAAAAGCATGCATTGTCATTTATACATGGGGAGGAATGAGTCACTACGAGTCATTCGATCCAAAGCCAGAAGCTCCGGTTGATATTCGCGGCGAATTCAAATCGATCAATACCGCGACGCCAGGAATCCAATTCAGCGAACATATCCCTCTTCTTGCCAAGCACTCAAACAAACTCGCTATAGTGCGTTCTGTTCACCACAATAATGGTGCCCACTCCGGAGCTGTTTATCTCAACCTAACAGGTCACCAGCCTGAAGGTCAGATTAAAGCTAAAGGGCGCAAGAACTGGCCGTCAATTACCTCGGTCATTTCTCATTTCCATCGACCTTTAGCAGGCATACCTAATGCCATTCGAATGCCTTATTCTATGTACGATAACGGCAGGCAAATGGCCGGTGAAAGTGCAGGCTGGCTTGGTGCAAAACACGACCCCATCCTCATGCGAACGCCAGCCGGCGAACCATATGGGGGCGTAAATCGATACGATGATCCAGCACTAAATCTAAAATTAAATATTGATAGACAACGTATTTCTGAACGACTGAATCTATTAGAACAACTCGATCATTCACTCGGTCAACGATTAGGTAACTCTACCGCATACGAAAAACTTGATCACTACCGGCAAATGGCAGCCGACATGCTACTAGGCTCTCCTGTTCGTGAGGCATACGATCTTGAAAAAGAAGATCATAGAATTCGCGACATGTATGGCAACCACATTGGTGGTCAGTCACTGCTACTAGCTCGACGCTTAGTGGAAGCTGGGGTTCCTGTCGTGCAGGCTGTTTGCTCCGCCGGTGATCTAGCTGGGGGAGGAGGCGACAACTGGGATACACACCGGAACCATTTTCCAAAAATGAAAAACCGCCTATTACCCGTCTTTGACCGAGCAGTTTCTGCTCTTTTGACTGACCTTGAAATGCGCGGCATGCTAGATGAAACGCTAGTAGTTTTTCTCACCGACTTTGGACGCACCCCTAAAGTTAACGCTAATGGCGGAAGGGATCATCATCCCGGTGTATACTCACTAGCATTTGCCGGTGGCGGAATTAGTGGTGGACAGGTATATGGTGCAAGCGATAAGAAGGGAATCGAACCCAGTTCAGGGGATTGTACCCCGGCAGATATTCACGCCACAGTTTTTAAGGCAATGGGAATAAACCCTAATGCTGAGTTACATGATCAACTCGACAGGCCTTATCGCATCTGTGATGGAAAACCGCTTCCAATAGTGTAGTGCTATACTATTTAACCTCAATACGATGGAGATATGTAGTTTCCATCCTAGCCATAACGAACTCGCTTCAAGCCGAGCGACCAAACATAATTTTTATTCTGGCCGACGACTTAGGTTGGTCAGAACTAGGCTGCTACGGCAATCGCTTTAACGAAACGCCTCATATAGATCGACTCGCTAAGAGAGGTATTCGATACACAAATGCCTACTCTTCAGCACCAGTTTGCTCTCCATATCGAGCCGCACTCCTTACAGGACAATACCCAGCTCGGATAGGCATCCTGGACTATCTTAGACCGGATTCAGAGAATGGGCTTTCAACAAACCTGATCACTTTCCCAAAAAAACTGAGAGATTCGGGATACATTACTGGCATGATCGGCAAATGGCATCTATCCGGCTACAGCTATCACGGAGCAAAGAAAATCGTGAGGCCTAAGGATCACGGATTCACATGGAATATCGGAAGCGAAATCAAAAGTGTTGGCAATGGTGCAAACTTTTGGCCTTACATGTTTCGCTCTCAACCCATTCGATGGTTGGACTTGCAGAAAAGAAAATTAGGGCAAAAAGAATATCTTACAGATCGCCTCAGCCTAGAGGCTGTTGAATTCATAGAAAAAAATAAAGAGAGCCCATTCTTTCTTTTCTTAAGCCATTACGCTCCTCACACCATCCTAAATGGAAAACCAAATATTGTTGCCAAATACAGAGCAAAATATCGCCCTGGAAATAGCACGCGAAATAGATGCTATCTTTGTCAGGATGCAACCCTTTTAGGAGATCCACAAAACCACTGGGCCGGCAATCACAACCCTCACTTAGCTGCTATGATAGAAAGCATAGACGATGGCGTCGGGCTAATTCTAAATAAGCTCAAGTCTCTCAAATTAGATCAAAATACAATTGTAATATTCACTTCAGACAATGGAGGAGAAACTAAAGTAACATCAAACGCTCCTTTACGGGGAGGTAAAAGCCAACTTTATGAAGGGGGTATTCGAGTCCCATTGATTGTCAGTTGGCCAGATACTATTCCATCAGCTGGTGTGTCCCTTCAACCAACATCAAACGTAGACTTTTATCCGACACTACTAAAAGCAGCAAAAATACCTGCTAACATACATCATACTATCGATGGTATTTCACTCCTTAACACATGGAAACAATCTAAATCACTCTCAAAACGAAGGGCTTTATTCTGGCACTATCCACTAGAAAAACCACACTTCTTAGGCGGTATATCAAGCGGTGCCATTCGGTATGGTGATTGGAAATTGATAGAGAGATTTAATGATAATTCAATTGAGTTATACAACCTTACCAAAGACCCTAGTGAAACAGTAAATCTCGCTGAAAAAAACCCGGCATTAAAAAAGGTAATGCTTAACCAATTGATAGAATGGCGAAAATCATTTGGAGCCACAAAGAAACCACCTAAACGTTAAAGCATTTGCACCTAGTAAAGCGTTAAGGAAGTATAGCCACGTGATAACAATTAGAAATTTGAATCGACTTATACTTGCTGGAACTTTGATGACTTTGATTAGTCTAACAAAGGCGTCGGATAAAGTATACAAATACAAAATCGACTCGAACATAGTTTATCGTACCGACTCGAATTTAACCGAGCACATGAAAAACCGCTGTCGCCTGGATGTATATTATCCCGTTAAGAAAAAAAATTATGCAACTGTTGTATGGTTCCATGGTGGTGGTTTAAAAAATGGTAATCGTTTCATACCTGATGCTTTAAAAGAAAAAGGCATAGCTATTGTCCCTGTTAATTACCGTCTACATCCGAAGGTAAAATCCCCAGACTATGTCGACGACGCTGCTGCTGCTGTCGCCTGGGTACTCAAAAATATCTCGAGTTACGGTGGATCATCTAAACGAGTAATTGTCAGTGGACATTCCGCTGGAGGATATCTGACAAGTATGGTTGGACTAGACAAAAGTTGGCTTAATAAATATGGGATCGATTCAAACCAGCTCGCAGGTCTGGTCCCTTTTAGTGGTCATGCAATCACACATTTCACGATACGAGCCGAAAGAGGAATCGATGGAAAACAGCCAATCATCGACAATATGGCTCCGCTATATCATGTCCGTAAAGATTGCCCTCCTCTTTTACTTATAACTGGAGACCGCAAGTTAGAACTCCTTGGTCGCTATGAAGAAAATGCATATCTCTGGCGCATGATGAAAGTCGTTGGACATCAAGACTCCACCCTAATGGAACTAGATGGTTACAATCACGGGCAAATGGCAAACGCCGCATATCCCATTCTACTTAGATTTATTAAACAAATTTCAAAAGAGAAATAAACATACTAATTGTTCATATTTCTTCAAAAAATCAATAATGTAACATTATTGATCGATTAAATTACCTATATCTTAATCGAGCTTGCTAGAATCATCTAATATGGTAAAATTATGGACGTTTCCAAAATTAGAAAGAAACATTATTATGAAAAAATTAATCGCATTATTTGCATTGGCCGCTTTTGCGTTCACTGCACAGGCTGCTGAAGTTAGCCTAAAAGTTGATGGTCTTGTATGTGAAAAAGGCTGTGTCGCCAAAATGAAAACAAGCTTGGGCGATGTTAAGGGAGTTAACCTAAAAGGCACAAAATTTGCTACTGGCAAAAAACTTGGCGCTGTGAAGGTTTCCTTCTGCGACAAAACAACAACAAAGAACAAAATTATGGCAGCCATCAAAAAGGCAGGCTACAAAGTTGCTGAAGCTCCAAAAAAGAGCAAAGGCAAGTCTAAGAAGAAGGCTTGATTGCTCTGCAATTTTTTTAAACGGCGTTCCTTAACTGGAACGTCGTTTTTTTATAATATGCCATTCTAATTATGGGTTTTTGCTTTGCAACATTACTTTATTAAAGTTTGCTTTCGACAGCTATTATAGCCACACGTAATTCAAGCCGATTTTCTAATTTTTCATGATCACTTTAATTATTGCACTACTTTCCGGCTTGGGCTTCTTTGTTGCCTACAATACATATGGCCGTTGGTTAGGCAGCAAGATTTTTCGACTTTCCGCTAATGCAATATGCCCAAGTGAACGACTTAAAGATGGGGTTGATTTCGTACCTACAAATAAATCAATAGTATTTGGTCACCACTTTACTTCAATCGCGGGCACTGGGCCGATCGTTGGACCTGCAATTGCAATCATGTGGGGCTGGGTACCTGCCCTTCTTTGGGTAGTTCTCGGATCTATATTTATCGGTGCGGTTCATGACTTCGGAGCTTTGGTAGTCAGCCTTAGAAACAATGGACAGACAGTTGGTGACATTGCAGGGCGAGTACTAAATAAAAGAGTGAGAATGCTTTTTCTTCTAACACTTTTTATGGCGCTTACTGTTGTTTTAGCAATTTTTGGATTAGTAATCGCTGCAGTATTTAAGCAATACCCAGCAGCAATATTTCCATGTATCATACAAATTCCTATTGCACTGGTAATAGGAGTACTACTTCACAGAAAAGGCATTGACCTGTTACTTCCATCTGCCATTGCACTTGTGATCATGTATATTACAGTAATCTATGGTGATTCCGGATTACTAAAGTCATTCAACGCTTCAATGGCTAGCTGGCCCATATGGACTTGGGTGATAGTTTTGCTAGGCTATTCTTATGTTGCATCGGTTTTGCCAGTATGGACACTCCTACAACCTCGCGATTACATTAATTCACTGCAACTGATTTCTGCTCTAGCCTTAATCATGCTTGGTCTTATAGTCGCAGCATTCTCTGGATTTACACCTGAAGGCTCAACGAGCCCTCAATCATTGGAATTTGTTGCACCTGCTTTTCAATTGAAACCGGAGGGCGCTCCAATGATTTTCCCCTTTTTATTTATTACCATTGCCTGTGGAGCCATTAGTGGTTTTCACTGCCTTGTTTCCAGTGGGACAAGTAGTAAGCAATTAAAAAACGAACCGGATGCTCGCTTCGTCGGATATGGTGGAATGTTAACTGAAGGATTTCTAGCAACAATAGTAATTATTGCATGTGGGGCTGGTCTGGGATTGGGGCTAATGAAGGAAGGAGTATTGTTGACAGGAGAAGAAGCTTGGCAGGCTCAATACTCCTCATGGGCTGCAGCAGGATCACTCACCGAAAAGGTGGGGGCATTTGTTAATGGAGCAGCAAATTTTCTAAAAACATTAGGGTTAACTCCCAATGTTTCAATAGCGCTTATGGGAGTACTTGTCGCCTCCTTTGCCGGCACAACACTCGACACCGCATGCAGACTGCAACGTTATGTAGTTCAAGAACTTGCCAGCACAATCGGAGGCAAGTCTAGTGAAAAAAATAGAATTAAGTCTCCGCTCTTATTACTTCAAAACAAACATGGCGCCACAATTTTTGCTATTGTTATAGCAACTGGAATGGCTGCAATTCCGCCTGGTGGGGCAGAATGGAGCTGGGCCAATGCTGGAAAGGGAGGGCTCATCTTGTGGCCATTATTTGGTGCTACGAATCAATTACTAGCTGGTCTTTCCTTTTTGGTAATAACTTTTTACTTATGGAGACGTGGACAGGCAGTTTGGTTTTTAGTTATCCCGATGATATTCATGTTAATTATGCCAATTTGGGCAATGACATATCAACTCTTTTTAGCCCCTGGATGGTTGATTGCTGAAAAACCAAACTGGTTATTGGGTGGCATAGGCCTTTCAACAATTGCTCTTGAAATCTGGATGATTATCGAAGCATTAAAGCTCTTTCCAAAGGCTAAAGGAATCCTTGAAGAGCACGCCTTAGACCAAAATATAGCCTAGAACAGCACACTGAAAACATTTAAATCAATAGGAATTTACGGAGGATCTTTTGACCCAGTTCATAACGGGCACAAATTGGTCACTATGGCTGCACTTGAGGAACTCAAACTAGATCGATTGTTTATCGTTCCCGCCAAACAATCACCCTTCAAGCCAGATAAGAAACCAGCTAATGCCAATATGAGAGTCCGGCTTTTAAGATTGGCCTTTGCTGGAAATAATCGATGTGAAATTGATACTCAAGAACTAGAACGAGATGGGGTCTCTTACTCGATTGATACTATAATCAATTTTTCAAGACTCTTCCCTGAAGCTAAATTATACTATCTCATTGGAGCTGATCATATTCTCACACTTCCAAAATGGAGAGAAGCAAAACGCCTAGCTAATTTAGTCGATTTCGTTGTGGTACCTCGCCCAAGACAAAAAGCAGCCGATTTTCCAAAACCTTTTAGAGGCCAATCGTTAAATGGCTGGCCATTTGAGGTTTCATCATCAGTTATTAGACAAAGGCTAGCAATTGGACTTCCCATCGATGATCTTGTACCTGCACATGTTGCAGATGCTTTAAAGAAAAATAATCCTTATTAAGTTTTTACTATTAAATGATAACTGAAGAAAAAAAATTATAGCAGCCTAGATCTTTTTGAAGAACATTTTTTAGAACAGTATTTTACTTCATTCCAATTTAGCCGCCATTTCTTTCTCCAACTAAATTTAAGATTGCATACTAAGCAGATTTTAAATGGTAATGGCTTCTTCATAATAAAAAAACACTTCGCCCGATAGATTTTTAAACGAAGTGTTTTTATTTTTATGGCCTCTAGCACATCCGTGTATCTTCGCTAAAGGAGCAAGACTATCTCTCGCGTAATAGGAAAATTAACCTGTTAATCATTTAAGTCAAAACTTGGGCCAATTTTAAACCGTCATTTCCAATAGCTTCAACCGGACACCCATCTAGAGCTTCTTTTGCCATTTCTTCCTCCCCCTTGCCTTCAGGCTGCTTGACAACAAATGAATGACCTTCATTGTCATTTCTTTGGTATATCGTGGGCGCTACTTCTCTACATAGATCACAGTCAATGCATTCCTGATCAACGTAATATTTACCCTCAGCGTTATCTATATATTTTAATTCTCGATCAGCCATAATATTATCTAATAAAAACACATGCCGTCAGGCAAGGAGGAGCTAAACTTACGATTTGTAACAATAAGAAACATCTGCTCAAAAAATTATTACAAACAA
>TARA_B100001175_G_scaffold111514_1_pt1 | contig 10890 bp, 16 predicted proteins | sample TARA_B100001175 | Tara Oceans TARA_B100001175
CTAAAAATACTTATATGACTGGCAGAAATATCAGTGTCGATGGTGGAAAATCTCTAGGATGAAAATTAATAAGCTTAAAATAACTATTCGAGATAGAGAGTTTGATTTTGGTGTTCCTGAGAGTGAATACATCGTTTTTAAAAAAGCAGAAAAATCAATCGTAAAACTAATAGAAAATATGAAATTCCCAGAACATAAGCTTGATAATGCGATCTTAAATGCTGCTCTTGGCATAGCAAAAGAAAATGAAAATTTAAAAGAGAAGGTCAACGAATTAGATGATAGAGTCACTGAGCTTACAAAAAAAATAGAAATTTTTCTTAATCAATAATTTTAATAAAGCACGAAAACCGTATATATTTAAAGTATCTGGATCATAGTTTTCGGATTTACTCTTTGAATCGATAATAGAGATTAAAGGGAAGCAGATTTTTTATAGCTGTGCATTACCATTAGGGAAGCCTTACTATATAGATGAGCTGCCCACCTGACCAAAGGGTTCAGGGTTGCTGAGAACATATGATTCAGATATCTAAAAATTCATTAAGAAAAAAAATGCGATCGAAAAGACATGAGCTTTTAAAGAGTGAAGTCATTTCTTTATCTAAATTAATTAATGAACGCTTAAAAAAAGAGCAATACTTTAATAGTTGCATGAACATAGCTTCTTACTTGGCAACTGATAATGAGCCTAATTTGTCTATCCCAATAAGTAAAAAATTATTTTTTCCTAGAATTAATAATGAAAGGTTAACTTTCCATTTAAATACAAATAAATTTAAAAAGAATAAATTTGGCATTAATGAGCCAGTACATAAAAAAATATTCCCTATGAATAAAATTCAATTAATTCTTATTCCTCTAGTAGCTTTTAATAGTGATTTATACCGAGTTGGATATGGGGGTGGCTACTATGACAGAACTCTTCAACATCTTTCAGACAAAACGACTAGGCCAAAAATTTGGGGAATTGGTTATGACTTTCAGAAGACAAGTACTAATTTTCAAAATACATTTGATATAAGATTAGATAAAGTTATTACTGATAAAACAAATTATGTCTGAAAAATATAATGCTGCATTAGGCGCTTTCGAACAAATAAAAAATATTGATGGGCCATTGGATATAGGTATTGGAACTGGTAGTACTACCGACATATTCACTAAAGAATTTTTGCCAAAAATAAGAACAAATATCCATTCTCTTTACTCAAGCTCTATCCGAACCACAGACTTATTAAAGTCATTAAATTTTACGGTTCATAAAGGCAAGCCTAATAAGATATTAGATCTATATATTGATGGTGCAGATGAAGTCGATAAAGATTTAAATCTGATAAAAGGTGGTGGTGGTGCACATACAAATGAAAAAATTATTGCTGCATCTGCAAATTATTTTATATGTATTGTAGATAGTTCAAAATTGGTAGAAACTCTTGGTAGCTTCCCTCTTCCAATTGAAGTTTTAGCTAAAGATAAGGAAAATGTTATTCAACGATGCCAAGAATACACTCAAAAAATTACTGCTAGAGAAAATTTATCTGATAATGGGAATATCTTAATAGATCTGCATGAAATGCAAATTTTTGATCCCCTGCAAATCGAAAAAGAAATAAATGATATTAATGGAGTTGTTGAAGTGGGAATTTTCGCTGTCAATAAACCAGAAATCGTTATTGTTGGTAAAGATGATGGCTATAATTCAATAGAATCCTCAATTGCTTGAATAATTTTTGGATCGTTGGGCTCAACTTTATGTGAAAAACTTTTTATTTCACCTTCTTTTGTAATCAAAAATTTATGAAAATTCCATTTGGGCCTTTCATCTGTCCTTTCAAATAATTTTTTATAAAATGGGTGTTTTGTTGTGTTTTTTACATTAGATATTGAAAACATTGGGAAGGTTACATCATACATAGCTTTGCAGAACTCACCTACTTTTGCTTCATCATCATATTCTTGCCATAAAAAGTTTCTTGAAGGAAAGCCTAAAACAGTAAAACCATTACTACTATATCGTCTTTGCAATGCTTCTAACCCTTCAAATTGATCAGTGTATCCACATTTACTAGCTGTATTAACAACGAGAATAGTTTTTTCAGAGTATTCACATAAATTTTTATATTCATCTTTATTTAAAATTTTTACGTCTGTATCAAGGAGATCATTGCAACTATATGCATGGCCACATATGCAGAATAGAGAAAACAAAAGAAATTTCTTCATTATGTGATTATAGGTTTATTTATATGGTAGAGATACCCAGTATTAATACTAGGAATATTGCGAAAAGTATAAAAAGTTCTATGTTTTCTAAAAATTTATCCATCTTTCTTAAATTTCTAGGGGCCGTGGCCCCTAGTCTGTCAGTCAGGGGGAGAGGAGAGACTGACTATATATATTATTTATTTCATAATATTACTATTTAATATAGATAAATGAAAGTAATTTTGTTAAATAAATGATAGTTATTTTATATTTACTATCATTCCTTCGTGAACTTTATCAAATAATTCAATAACATCTTGATTAGACATTCTTATACAGCCTTTTGACGCTTTAGTTCCAAGTAGCCATTCTTCTGGGGTTCCATGGATATAGATGTATCTTGCGAATGAATCAATCTCTTTTCCCTTATTTATATTTTCTTCAAGGCCTGATAACCAGAGTATTCTACTTTGTACTACATCTTCTTTCACATATATTTCTTGATCTGAGTAAATAGGAAATATTTCTCCCGTATACACTCTGCCAATAAATCTTCCTCCAGCAGGCACGTTTTTTCCTATCATTTTTTTAATTTCATGCTTTCCTAATGGCGTTTTAAATGAATTTTCTTTTGAGCCTTCACCAAACTTTGATGATGAAATCTTATATATTTTAATCACTCCATTATCATCTATAAGAATTAGTTCTTGGTTAGTGATTGATATTTCTATTTCCATGGCTGTAATTAATTGTATGAAAAAAAATAGTAGATATAGTCTAGCTTTCATATTTCTTCCTAAAATCTATTATTAAAGTAATTAATAATGTTATAAATGAGAAGGCTAATAAAGGAAGGTCTCCCATTCTGACATACCAAGTATCATTCTTATTTAATGTTATTTCATGAGATATATAACCAACCTCCCCTCTATTAATTTTTTCTGATGATTCTCCTTTTCTTGGGCTAATAATCTGTGAAATGCCATCTGTAGTCGATCTAACAACCCATTTATTTGATTCTACAGCTCTAGCTCGAGCATGTTTGAGATGCAATTCAGGCATGCTATCACCATACCAACTATCATTACTAATGTGCACAATATATTCCGTGCCTTTAACCCTATTTACAAAAGTATTATTAAAAACAATCTCCCAACAAACCAAACCAGACCAATCAGATTTATCTTGATCATAAGAACCTTGAGAAAGGCTTGAATCTGGAATATTAAAAAAATTACTTAAAGGCCTAAGAAGATCACCAAAAGGTTGAAATTCACCAAATGGCACAAGATTTCTTTTGTCATAAACATGTTGTGTTCTGTTATTTATTATTGATCCATAGGTATTTTCTCCGTCTTTTCTAAAGAAGCCGCCGATAATGGTTTTTTCTTCAATCCCATTAAATATATCTTCGTTATACCAGCTTACTGATTCAGGCCAAACTACGATATCTGTATCAGTTTTGTTGGTAATTTCTTTAAGAAGATAAATATCATTGCTAAGAGGCTGAACAACTGAAACTCTTAATTTTTCAGAACCTCCATTTTGATAATGTCCTGGTCCAAATAAAAGTAAAAGAATCAAGATAGAAGAGATGGGTACTTTATAAACCATCCTTAATTTTTCAACTATTATGCAGATAACTAGAATAATTATAAAAGATGTACCAGCAACTCCTATTATCGGCAATAGGCCCCAAAAGTGATCAAAAAGAATTCCTAAATTCTGGCCAGGAAAACCTGATAACATCCATGATCTTACCCACTCTAATATAAAGAATACACTTGGAAGGATTAATATTTTTAACTTAGATTTCTCAAAATACTTTATTGCAATCCCAAATAGACCAAAATAAAGAGAGAGATAGCAAATTATTAGTGCTGTCATAAAGAAGCTAAGTAAACTACCTGCACCATAAAAATTTATAGCCTCATATACCCAAGATATTGAAATAGACCAAAATATAAGCCCAATAAAAAAACCTAGTTGAAAGAATCTAATCAATTTTGCGTACGGTAATCTTTTTTATTTTTCTCTGATCAGCGGAAGTTACAATTAGCTCAAGGTTTGAAACTTTTATGCTCTCTCCAACTTTTGGCAAATGACCAAATTCTTTAAGCACAAAACCTCCTAAGCTTTCAGCTTCAGGACAATTAAGTTTAATATCAAAAAAATCTTCAAATTTTTCTTTTTCTATTATTGAGGAGACTATATATTCTTTCTCATTAATTTTAATGACTTCATCATTTTTCTCTTCGTAGAACTCATCCTCTATTTCTCCTACTATTTCTTCAAGAATGTCTTCAATTGTAATTAAACCTGCCAGCACGCCATACTCATCTATAACCATAGCTAAGTGAGTTCGATCTTTTTTAAAATCTTCAAGTAATGAAGTTACAGCTTTTGTTTCGGGGGTATACTTTGGTTCTCTTAAAAGGCCTGAAATATTAAAATTTAGATTATTTTTAATATCTACTAAATCTTTCACATGTAATATTCCTATGACTTTTTCTAAATCAGAGCTGAAAACAGGATATCTAGAGTGTTTAGTGTCTTTTACTATTTCATAAACTTCTTCAAGCGTATTATTTTCATTTATTGATGAAATATTAACTCTAGGAATCATTATTTCTTTAACAATTGAATCTTTAATGTTTAGTACATTTTGAATAAGCTCTTCTATCTGCTCATCACTTGGCTGGTCAGCAACATTAGGATCCTCTATTTCTCTTTTTGTAGAGAATAGATTGATAATTTTAGAAAAAAACGACTGCGATGGTTCTTCAGACATTATTTATATGGATTTTGTATGCCAATTTTTGATAAAAATTCAATTTCTTTTCTTTCCATTAATATAGCATCATTTTCTAGGTCATGCTTGTAGCCTAAAAGGTGTAGCATTGAATGTATTAAGAGGTGAATAAGATGATCAATTTCCCTTTTAGAAGTGTCTAAAACTTCTTCTTCTATAACATCCATAGATATTATTATTTCCCCCATACAATTCTCTCTAATTCCCTGAAAAGCTATATCTGGAAAAGACAATACATTTGTAGGTGCTTCTTTATTACGGAATTTTTTATTTAGATCCTTGATTTCATCTTTGGTACAAAAACTTATATCTAATTTAACCTCAGTTATTTTAAATGCTTGTACAAATTCATTTATTGAAGACTTTATTTCTTCATTGTAGTCATCTACTAATTTAGGAGTATTAAAAATCTCAATGTTTATAGCATCATTCGAAATTATCATAAGCTTCAACTATTTCTTGAACTAGTGAATGGCGCACTACATCTTTTGCTCCAAATTTTGTAAATTTGATTGAATCAACATTTTTTAAAACTTCAATTGCATGCTTTAATCCCGAGGTATTGCTTTTAGGTAAATCAATTTGACTTAAGTCTCCATTTACCACAGCTTTTGAGCCAAAACCTAGTCTAGTTAAAAACATTTTCATCTGTTCAATAGTGGTATTCTGGCCCTCGTCCATGATAATAAAAGCTTCCCTTAAAGTTCTTCCCCTCATGTATGCAAGAGGAGCTATCTCTATTATGTCTCTTTCAACTAATCTATTTACTCTCTCTGCTCCTAGCATGTCATGTAAAGCATCATAGAGTGGTCTTAAATATGGATCTATTTTTGAGCTTAAATCTCCAGGAAGGAATCCAAGCCTTTCTCCTGCTTCTACTGCTGGCCTTACTAGAACTATTTTTCTAATTTGTTCTTTAATCAAATCATCTACAGCTGCGGCAACAGCTAAGAAAGTTTTTCCTGTACCAGATGGACCTACGCCAAATGTAAGATCATTAGTCATAATATTGTTTAAATAATCATTTTGGTTTTTTCCACGTGCTGTTACTAAAACTCTAGGTGTTTTAATTTGCAGACCATCACCACCCACTGCTTCCTGATCAGAGAATTTTGCAGTATGTAAACTTAAGTGAACAACATCAGAAGTTATTACTGAATTAGTTTCTAACTTTTGTTTTAAGTCATAGATAGCTGTGATACCTATATGTACATCTTCTTCTTTGCCTGAAAGATTAAATTCTGTGCCATTTTGTGAAACTTTAATTTTCAAAGCTTTTTCAATCTGTTTGAGGTTTTTATTTAGCTCTCCACATAAGAGCATCAGTCTTTCTGGCGGAAGATTAGGAAAATTTAGCTGATAATTAAACAATGTTTTTAGTTCTGTAAAGTTCCTCTAAGACAATTTGGTAAAGCATCATCAATTCGAATATTAATCAATTGTCCAACTAAATCAATACCGTCATATGCAAAATTTACTACTCTGTTACAGATTGTTCTAGCTTGTAACTGTCCGGGGTCTCTTTTTGATTGACCCATAACCAAGCAATTTTGTATTGTCCCGACCATCTTCCTGCTATAGCCAAAAGAAAACTGGCTTAATCTTGACTGCAAAATGTCTAGTCGTTCTTTCTTTTCTTCAGGGCTCACATCATCAGACATATCAGAAGCAGGTGTATTTGGTCTTGGACTATAAATAAAACTAAATGACTCATCAAACTTTACCTCGTTAACAATATCCATAGTTTTAGCAAAATCTTCTTTCGTTTCTCCAGGAAATCCGACAATAAAATCAGAAGAGAAACTCATTTCTGGTCTTATGGATTTTATTCGTTCTACTAAGCTAAGATATTTTTCTATGTTGTATCTTCTTCTCATTAATTCAAGTATTCGATCTGAACCGCTTTGCACTGGTAAATGTACATGGCTAACTAATTCAGGAACTTTATCATAAGCTTCGACTAAATCATCTTTAAATTCATGCGGATGGCTAGTTGTAAATCTAATTCTTTTTATATTTTCTATTTTTGATGTTAATTCAATTAATTTAGCCAATGATGACTTTTCATTTTTATATAAACCTTTAAAGTTATTGACGTTCTGACCTAAGTAATGAATTTCCTTTGTCCCTTTATCAGCTAAAATTGATACTTCATTCAGAATATGATCAATATCTCTTGAGACTTCATGCCCTCTAGTATGTGGTACTACACAGAATGAGCAATACTTATTACAACCTTCCATAACAGATACGAATGAAGAAGGTTCTCCATGATCTGGTGTTGGCAAATGATCAAATTTTTCTAATTTTGGAAACGAAATATCTATTTGAGCCGATTTTGTCTTACCTTTTTTCTTATAAAGTTCAGGAAGTTTATGTAATGTCTGTGGTCCAAATACAATATCGACAGATGGAGCACGCTTTACTATCTCTTTTCCTTCTTGAGATGCAACACACCCACCAATTGCAATTTTCAAATCAGGCTTCTTATCTTTAATCTTTCTCCATCTTCCAATTTGATGAAAGACCCTTTCTTGAGCTTTTTCTCTTATTGAGCAGGTATTTAATATTAATAGATCTGCTTGCTCTTCGGTCTCAGCTATTTCAAATTTTTCTTCGATTTGTAGAAGATCAAGCATTTTTGCTGAATCATACTCATTCATCTGACAACCATGTGTCTTTATATATAATTTCTTTGCCATTTGTTTAATAGTTTATTACTTAAAGAACTTTTTTCTATAAAATTTAAGCTCGTCAACAGACTCTTTAATATCGTCCATAGCTCTATGAGATCCTTTTTTCTCAAACTCGTCTGCTTCTGGATACCACCTTTTCACTACTTCTTTAAATGAACTGACATCAATATGTCTGTAATGAAAATGGCTAGCTAGTTTAGGCATGTGTTTAATTAAAAACCTTCTGTCATGAGAAACTGTACTGCCACAAAGAGGTGATTTATGTTGTTTTATATGTTTTTGGAAAAAATTTAAGGTATCTTTTTCTGCTTGTTTTATCAGAATACTGCTAGATTTAATTTTCTCTAAAAGCCCTGTGGATGTATGTTGGTTAACATTCCATTCATTCATTAGCTCTAATACTTCAGATGGTTGAGATATTACAATCTCAGGGCCTTCTTCAACTACATTTAGATCAGAATCAGTTACCAAGCTAGCTATTTCGATAATATGGTGTTTATCAGGATCAAGTCCTGTCATTTCTAAGTCTATCCAAGCTAGTAAATTTAAATTTGTCATTTATACTTTTTCTACTCAACACAATAATACTATATGAGCATCAAAGATAATGAAAAAGTCTATTTTGGTGACGAAAAAGTCTCCAAAGAATCAAAAAAAGATGGTGTAGAGGGTATTTTTTCTAAAGTATCTGAAAACTATGATCTTATGAATGACCTAATGTCTCTCGGAATGCATAGAATTTGGAAAAAGCTCTTTGTGGATTCAGCCAACATAAAAGAAAATGAAATTATTCTCGATCTTGCTGCCGGTACTGGAGATATAGCCAAAAGGGTAGCTGATAAAGTATCTGGTAAAACAGTGTATGTCTGTGATCAAAACAATGAAATGGTTGAAAAAGCGAAAGAGCGTTCTTTAAATGAAGGGTTTTTTAACAAATGTAATTTTGATGTCAGTAGTGCTGAAAAACTTCCTTATGAAGATAACTTTTTTGATCAAGCATTTATATCTTTTGGTTTTAGAAATTTTTCTGATAAAAAAAAGGCTCTTACTGAAATTAGAAGGGTATTAAAAGCTGGAGGCAATCTTCAAATTTTAGAATTTTCAAAAACCAAAGGTGATGTATTTTCTAGAGTTTATGATGCCTATAATTTTAATATCATCCCAAAAATTGGAGAGCTAATCTCTAATGATAGGGAAAGTTATGACTATCTTGTTAAATCTATAAAAACTCATGAGTCGCAAGAACAAATACTGACAATGATGAAGGATTGTGGTTTCACTAATGCAGATTACAACAATTTATTTAAAGGTGTAGTTGCAATACACAAAGGCACTAAATGAACATCTTTAGACTTATACAGATATTTTTACGCCTAAGGAAATCCGGCATATTCTATTTATTTATCGATAATTTCAATCCATTAGTTAAGCCTTTAAGAAAACCGAGCAATATTGAAAAAAATTTTAAAGAAGCCTTAGAAAATTTAGGTCCATTCTTTATCAAGCTTGGCCAATTAATTTCAACAAGAACTGATCTTATATCATTAGACCTTGCTAAAGAACTTAGAAACCTAACTGATAATTGTGAGCCTATAGATTTCAATTATATAAGTGATGAAATAAACGAAGGTTTAGGATCAAGAGCAAAAACAGTTCTTGAAAATGTTACTCAGAAACCAGTTGCTTCTGCTTCACTTGCGCAAGTACATAGATTACAAATAAATGATAAAGATCTCGTAATTAAGGTTCAAAAGCCAGGCCTGTTAAATCTAATTGACAAAGACATTAAAGCTCTACGACTAGGCATTCGTTTTTTGCGTTTTATATATAAAGGTTATCCAAGAGTAAATTTGGATGAATTGCTAAATAGTTACGAAAAAATAATAAAAAACGAATTGGATTTCCGTATTGAAGCAGCAAACGCAAAAAAAACATTCGAAAACTTTGATGGTAATGAACTTCTATATGTACCTAGGATAGAGGATGAATTTACAACAAAAAGAATTCTCGTAATGGAATATATTGATGGAATTCCAATTACAGATGTAAAAGAACTTAAAGATTACAATTTAAATCTTAAGAAACTATCTGAGAACGGAGTAAAAATATTTTTAAAGCAGGTATTTACAGATAATTTCTTCCATGCAGATATGCATCCAGGAAATATATTTGCTGCAAAAACCGATCATGAGAATCCTTATTATTTTGCAGTGGATTATGCAATATGTGGCTCTGTAACTGAATCTAATCAAATACTGATTGCACAAATGATTTCTTGTTTAGTTGAGAGAGATTTCTTTTCTTTAGCACAACTATTTATATATGCAGAGTGGGTTGCAGAGAATACTAAAACAGAAGAACTTGAATCTGTTTTACGAGCACATTGTGAGCGCTTATTAGATAAACCTTTAGCGGAAATTCTTTTTGGTGAGCTGCTTCTTAGTCTTTTTGATGCAATGAAACCCTTTAATTTATATTTAGACCAGGATTTGTTATTGCTTGTTAAGACATTAATACACATTGAAGGAATGGGCAGACAAATTTATCCAGAATTAGATTTTTGGTCAGTATCAAAACCCTTCATTGATAACTGGATCAATGAAAAATACAGTGTAAAAGGTTTGATTAGGTATCTTGTAGCAAAAAAACATATACTTACATACATGATTTTAAAGAAAATTGAAGAAACTAAAGATCAGTTTTCAGAAGATTTTGGAGAAAAATAATGGGAATAAGTTGGTGGCAAATATTAATTGTACTTTTAATAGTTTTATTAGTTTTTGGTGCAAAAAGAATAAAAACACTAGGCTCTGATATAGGAAAATCATTAAAAGGTTTCAAAAAAGAAATGAAAGAAGACAATGATCCAGATAGGGATTCCTGAGCTTCTAGTCTTAACTCTAGTTATATTGTTTTCTGTTAAACCAGAAAATATTCAGCATTATTTAAAAAGTTTTTTAAAATTTTTTGTCCATACGCAAGATACACTTTCTACAACTAAAGAAGAACTTAAAAAAGAGCTGAAAATTGAAGAGCTAAAACAAGACATTTTTAATGAAGAAAAAATGAAAGAGTTTTCTAAAGGTAAAAATGAGCAAAAATAATCTTTTTTCACATTTCAGTGAATTAAGGTCTAGGGCAATTTACTGTTTAGTATTTTTCATCGTTGCTTTT
>TARA_B100001175_G_scaffold315363_1_pt1 | contig 10846 bp, 8 predicted proteins | sample TARA_B100001175 | Tara Oceans TARA_B100001175
GGAATTGTTATTCTAGTAAATAAATGGGATTTAGTTGACAAAAAAACCAATACTATAAAATTAATTGAGGAAAGCATCAGGAAAGAAATAGAACCTTTTACTGACGTTCCGATTGTTTTTATTTCAAGTTTAACTAAGCAAAGAATTTTTAAAGCAATTGAGACCGCAATGCATGTCTATAAAAATAGAAAAAATAATATTGTTACTAGAAAATTTAATGATGCTATGCTACCAATTATTCAAAAAATTCCTCCTCCAGCGTATAAAGGTAAATATGTAAAAATTAAATTCTGTACACAGTTACCCTCTTCCTATCCTCAGTTTGCTTTTTTTTGTAATCTTCCTCAGTACATAAAGGATCCATACAAAAGATTTTTAGAAAATAAGATTCGTGAAATTTATGATTTTAACGGAGTTCCAATTAATATATTTTTTAGAAAAAAATAATATATTAAAGTTCACCTTTAATATTGATAAGAGCAGCTTTTATTTTTTCTAACTTTTTAATTACTTCAAAGTTTTTATTTAAAATTTTTAATTGTTCTTTTGCACCATCCAAAGTATAGCCTTTTTCTTTAACAAGGTGATGAATCGTTTGGAAATTTTCAATGTCAATCGAAGAATATCTTCTAGTTCCTTTACTGTTCTTTTTTGGTTTTAAAATTTCAAATTCTTTTTCCCAAAATCTTATTAAGGATGCATTAACATTAAATGCTTTGGAAACTTCCCCTATAGTGTAATATAGTTTTTCAGGTAAATTGACATGCATTAATCTAAGGATTGATTTTCTTGATTTGCTAGTTTTAATAATGCATCAAATTCGTCAGGACTTAAATTGCCGTAATAGAAATTTATTGGGTTATATTTCTTTCCATCTTTCCTGACTTCGTAGTGTAAATGAGGAGCTTGGGACCTTCCAGTACTTCCAACAAAACCAATAACATCTCCTTTTTTAACTTTTTGATTTCTACGAACGTTATATTTATTTAAATGTGCATACAAAGTAATATACCCAAATCCATGATCAATTCTTATATGCTTACCATATCCTGAAGATCTTGAGTCAGCTCTAATAACTTTTCCATCACTTGCGGCGTATATTGGTGTTCCTCTGGGAGCTGTAAAATCCATTCCATAATGCATTTTTCTAGATTTATCAAAAGGATCAGTTCTAAAACCAAATCCAGAGGCCATTCTAGTCAAGTCATCATTTTTAATTGGTTGAATGGACGGAATAGAGGATAGAAGTTTTTCTTTATCACTAGCTAATCTTTCAATCTCATCCAAAGATTTAGACTGAATGACTATTTGTTTTGTTAAAATTTCAATCTTTTTAGTAGTTTCAACTACTAAATCAGAATTTTCAAATCCTTCTAAATTTTCATACCTGTTTATTCCTCCAAATCCAGCCTTTCTTACCTCAATTGGAATAGGATTAGTTTCAAATAAAACTCTATAAATATTATTATCTCTTTGTTCAATATCTTCTAAAACTAAGTTAAGTTGAGTTATTTTTTTATTTAACAAATCAAATTGAAGTTTAAAATTTGAAATTTCTCTAGCTTGAGTAAGTTCAGTTGGTGTATTGAGTACAGGAGATTTTAATAATATGAGTAAAACTATCATACCAAAAAATATAGAGCTCAACAAAAAAGCTAGGATATTCCTAAATTGTGTGGATCTACTAATTTCTACTTTTCTGTACGAAAGTGTTTTTTGATCGTAATAATATTTGGTCTTAAACATTAACTAAATTATAGTATTTTTACTTACTACTTATGTGGTTATTATTAGTATAAACTTAAGTAAATATATAAAATTGTTTTTTTGTAAAATATCAACTAAAAATAATAGAGATGAATTCGAATCAAGTTCGATCTGAATTTTTAAATTTTTTTAAAAATAAAAACCATAAAGTAGTAAGTTCTGCTCCGATGGTCATAAAAAATGACCCTACCCTCATGTTTACAAATGCAGGTATGAATCAGTTTAAAGACAATTTTTTAGGAAATACAATTAGTGATGATAAAAGAGTTGTTGACACACAAAAATGTCTAAGGGTTTCTGGAAAACATAATGATCTTGAAGAGGTTGGTATTGATACATATCACCACACCATGTTCGAAATGTTGGGTAATTGGAGTTTTGGGGATTATTTTAAAAAAGAAGCGATATCCTGGGCTTGGGAACTTTTAACTGAAATTTATAATATTGATAAAGATAGTTTATACATAACCATATTTGAGGGTTCTAAAAAAGATGGTACTTCAAAAGATATTGATGCTTACAATATTTGGAAAGAAATCATTGATGAAGACAAAATAATTTTAGGAAATAAAGATGATAATTTTTGGGAAATGGGAGAGCATGGTCCCTGCGGGCCTTGTTCAGAAATTCATGTAGACATTAGATCAAATAGTGAAAAATCTTTAATCCCAGGGAAGGATTTAGTTAATAAAGACCACCCTGAAGTAATAGAAATATGGAATTTAGTCTTTATTGAATTCAACAGAAAGAAGGATGGTTCTTTAGTAAAACTTCCATCAAAACATATAGATACAGGAATGGGTTTTGAAAGATTGTGTATGGTTTTACAGCAAGTAAAATCTAATTATGATACAGATATTTTTAAACCCATAATAAATGAACTGGAACAAATTACTAATATTAAATATGGCTCTAATGAAAAAAATGATGTTGCTCTCAGAGTAATAGTAGACCATCTAAGAGCTGTCGCTTTTTCAATTGCGGATGGACAATTACCCTCAAATAATGGAGCTGGCTATGTAATTAGAAGAATTTTAAGGAGAGCAGTTAGATATGGATATACATTTTTAAATCAAAAAGAACCTTTTATTTTTAAACTTGTAAATAAATTATCGGACCAACTTTCCGATGCTTATCCCGAACTAAAAACTCAAATAGAAATTATTGAAAATGTAATTAAAGAAGAAGAAGCATCTTTTTTAAGAACATTAGAAAAAGGAATATTAAAATTAAATGATATTATTACAAGTTCTAAAGGGAAAAAAATTTCTGGATCAAATGCATTTGAATTATTTGACACATTTGGATTCCCTATTGACTTAACTGCATTAATATTACGAGAAAATAAAATGACTTTTGATTCAAAAGAGTTTGATTCACTTATGAGTATTCAAAAAAATAGATCAAAATCTGCATCTATTTCATCAAATGAAGAATGGATTGATGTTAATGAGTTCGAAGAGACTAAGTTTGTAGGATATGATGAATTAAATTCAAAATCTAAAATTTTAAGATTTAGAAAATCCAAGAGCAATAAAAACGAATTAATTTATCAAGTAATTTTTGATAATACTCCTTTTTATCCAGAGGGTGGGGGGCAAGTAGGAGATTCAGGGTTTTTAAATTCTGATTCTAAAATAAAAATTTTAAATACGATTAAGGAAAACGATACTATTGTTCATATAATGGATTCTCTTCCAAAAGATTTAAAAAATGATTTTATTTTAAATGTTGATAAAAATAAAAGATTATCGTGCTCATCTAATCACTCAGCAACTCATTTACTTCATCAAGCATTAAGAACTGTTTTAGGAAACCATGTTCAACAAAAAGGTTCAATGGTTTCTGAAAAGTATCTTAGATTCGATTTCTCACACTTTTCAAAATTAGGTGATCAGGAATTAGACGATGTTCAAAATTTTGTAAATCAAAAAATTATTGAGCAAATAAATTTAGAGGAAAATAGAAATTCTTCCTATAAAGAATGTATTGATGCTGGTGTAATTGCTCTTTTTGGAGAAAAATATGGTGATGTTGTTAGATCAGTTAAGTTTGGAGATTCTTACGAATTATGTGGAGGAACCCATGTATCTAACACTAGAGAAATTAAAAGTTTTATTATAACTTCAGAATCTGCTATTTCTACTGGAATAAGAAGAATTGAAGCAATTAGCGGAACCAAAGCAATAGATTACTTAATTAAGAAAACAAAGACATTAAAAGAGATGGGTAGTCTTCTTTTAAATGATAAAGATCCAATTGGCGCATTAAATAAATTAAAAAACCAAAATATTTCTACAACTAAAAGATTAGATAAGACAAATAACGAGCTAATATCATATTATTTAAAAGATGTAAATTCTAATTTGGAATCTATTAGTGATGTAAACTTTTCATTCTTGGAATTGTCTTGTGAACCAAATATTTTAAAGAATTTAGCATTTAAAGCAGGAAATGATATTAAAGATTTATTTTTGATTTTAAGCTCAAAATTTGAAGGGAAAGCTTATATAATGTGTTATATCTCTAAAAACTTAATTGAATCTAAAAATTTAAATGCTCAAGATGTTGTGGATCAGCTTGGTAAGCTCATAAGCGGATCCGGTGGTGGGCAACCATTTTTTGCTACTGCATCTGGAAAAAACTTAGATGGTTTAAAAAATGTAGTTAATCAGTCTAGAAAATTACTTACTAACTAAAGCTTCTGCAGGAGGATATACTGCCAAAATTTTATTTACATATCCTTCAACAATTTCATCTCTATTCATTTTGTTAGATGATAAAAATCCAATTCCCTTACCTTGCCAAATTAATTGTTTTGATTTGGTATCTATAATATCAATATATAAAACACCCTCAGATGTAGTATGGGATATCCTTCTATAATTTCTACCATAGTATGGGAACCATCCTGGATTATAGCGGCTGTAATAAGAATTATCTATATAAATATTTTCAGCAGATTTAGTAGAAATATTAATTAGTATATCAGGATTTTCATTAATAGACATTCCCTTTTGAATTAGATTTTTTTCTATTGATTTAAGAATTCTTTTTTTATCTATATCTGAAATTTCAACTTTATCTATTCCTGATTTATAAAAAGCAAAAGATTGATAATTATCAAAATTAATATCAGAATCAAAATCAGAGTACACTTTTATAGAATTACAGCTGCTTAAAAACAAAGCAATAAGGCTAAAAAGTAAAATAGATTGGTTAAATTTTTTCATAGTTTTAATTTTTATCATTTATAAATCAATAATGATGCCGAAAGATAACTTAATATTAATTAAAGTTAAATAATAATAGTTCAATGTTTTTTTTTAAAGATATAAAGACCATAAATCAGAAAGTTAATTTACCCTTATTTAAGAAAAAAAATATTAGTATATACATCAAGAGAGAAGATTTAATTCATCCTGTAATATCTGGAAATAAGTTTAGAAAATTAAAATATAATATTAAAGAAGCTACAAGTCAAAAAAAAAAAGAAATTATAACTTTTGGAGGTGCTTACTCAAATCATCTTTTAGCTTGTTCTTTTGTCGGAAAACAAATGGGATTTAAAACGATAGGAATAATTAGAGGAGATGAATTATCAAAAAAAACATTGAACTCAACTTTAAAAAAATGTCATGATTTTGGAATGACATTTAAATTTATTTCTAGAAAAGACTATAGAAAAAGAAATCAAAAAGATTATTTAGATTCATTAAAAAATAAATATAATGATGCCTTTATTATCCCAGAGGGTGGCACCAATTATTATGGTGTAAAGGGATGTGAAGAGGTTTTAAATAAAGAAGACGAGGTTTTTGATGTAATATGTTGTCCTGTTGGTTCAGGTGGAACAATTTCTGGATTGATTAATTCTAATATTAATAAAATTTTAGGCTTTTCAGCTTTAAATGCATCCAATATAAATAATGTAATTAGTAACTTTGTAAATAATGATAACTGGGAAGTTTTAGATGATAAATTATTTGGGGGTTATTCTAAAATAGATAATAAATTAGTGGACTTTATAAATAAAATTAATATTCAAACAGGAATTCTTTTAGACCCGATATATAATTCTAAAATGCTTTACCAAATTACTGATATGATTTTAAATGAAAAATGGAATTATGGAAATAAAATTTTATTAATTAATACAGGAGGCCAACAATCTATCAATGAAATGAACATTAAATTAAAGAAAAAAGGATGTATAACTATAAACCATTAATATTAATTTTTCTTTTTCTTTTAAGTTCCTGCGGGGCAAAAAAACTTTCTTACAAAAAAAAGAATCCTAAAAATGTAGAAAATAAATCTTCCAGATCTGTAAATCGTTTTTTCAAATCAATGACCAATGAGCAAAGGACACATTGGTATGTTAATACTTATTCAAAAACTGCAATTAACGAAATGAAAAAATTCGGTATTCCTGCAAGTATTACAATGGCTCAAGGAATTCTAGAATCTAATTCAGGTAAAGGTGGGCTAGCTTTAAAATCTAATAATCATTTTGGAATAAAATGCCACAAAGGTTGGAGAGGAAAAAAAGTATATCATGACGATGATGAGAAAGGGGAGTGCTTTAGAAAATATAAAAATCCTGAAAAATCATATAGAGACCATTCTGTTTTTTTAGAATCTAGAGATAGATATAATTCTTTATTTAAATTAAGGAAAAATAATTATGTTAAGTGGGCTATTGGACTAAGAAAAGCAGGATACGCTACTGATCCAGCTTATGCTGATAAATTAATATCTATCATAGAAAGGTATGAGTTGTGGAAATTAGATGGTTCTAAAAAACCATTGAACTCAAGAAAAGAAAGAAAGAAAAAAAAATCTAAACCTTTATCTAAAAATAAACAGATTAAGGTTAAGTCTTCTAATTACATAGTTAAAAAAGGAGACACACTATATTCAATTTCAAAGAATTCAAATATTAGTATAAAGGAATTACTTAAAATTAATAATATGTCTAACAATAATATTAGTATTGGTCAAGTTTTAAAACTTAAATAAATGATATATAAAAGAAGTAGTGAATTATTTAAGGAAGCAAAGAAAGTAATCCCAGGTGGAGTTAATTCTCCAGTAAGAGCATTCAAATCTGTAGGTGGAACCCCCATATTTGCTTCAAAAGCTAAAGGAGCTTATGTATTTGATGAAGATGGCAATCGCTTTATAGATTATATTTCTTCTTGGGGGCCTATGATTTTAGGTCATGCATTTCCTAAAGTTATTGATGCTATTTCTTTAGTTGCTAAAAACGGTACTTCTTTTGGAATGCCAACATTATTAGAAACTAAACTAGCAAAGCTCGCGTTGTCAATGGTTCCTAATATGGACAAAATAAGATTTGTTAATTCTGGTACAGAAGCATGTATGAGTGCCATAAGACTTGCAAGAGGATTTACTAAAAGAGATAAGATTATTAAATTTTCTGGATGTTACCATGGTCACTCGGATTCTTTTTTAATTGAAGCGGGTAGTGGAGTAATAACTTTTGGTAAACCAAATAGTCCAGGAGTTACTAGCGGAACAGCAAAAGACACTTTAATAGCTCCTTTTAATGATATTTCATTTGTCAAAAAAATTTTTAAAGAATACCCTAATCAAATAGCTGCAATTATTATAGAACCAGTTGCTGGAAATATGGGCTGTATAGTTCCTAAAGCGGGTTTTTTGGAAGATTTAAGAAAACTTTGTGATACTAACGACTGCTTATTAATTTTTGATGAAGTAATGACAGGATTTAGATTATCAAGAGGAGGGGCACAAGAAATATTAGGAATTAATGCCGATATTGTTACCTATGGAAAAGTAATTGGAGGTGGTTTGCCTGTTGGAGCATTTGCATCCAGAAATGAAATAATGAAAGAGTTATCTCCAGAAGGATCTGTTTATCAAGCAGGAACATTAAGTGGAAATCCTTTAGCAATGATTGCAGGATATACCACATTAAATGAATTAAATAATAACCCAGAAATATATAATAGTTTAGATCAGAAATCTTCCTATCTGGAAATTGAAATTAAAAAAGTAATGAAAGGAAAAAATATTGATTTACAAATCAATAGGTTAGGATCCATGATTTCTTTACATTTTTGTTCAGATTCCGTAGTAGACTTTAAATCTTCAATGAAAGGAAATAATAGTACTTTTAAAAAGTATTTTCATGGAATGCTAAATGAAGGAATATATTTACCTCCAAGTCCATTTGAAAGTTATTTTCTTAACAATGCTTTATCCACTGAAGACATTGATTTTACAATAAATGCATTAAGAAAAGTTCTTAAAACTTTTTAAATAGGTTTACCATTTAAAATTCTATTTATTTTAGCTGATGCCATTTCTAGATGCATTTTACTCATTTTATCAGAATTCCTTTTAATTGATTTTTTAATATCTTTTCTAAGTTCTAATAATTGCCCAACTGCTACGGTTCTTATATCAGACTGACTAACTTTTACAGACGTTACTCTATCCCTAGCCCAAGAGGGAATTGAGCTTTGTTCTTCGTTCATTATATAATTAATTCGATCTATATATGCTAATTGTAAATTTCGCCTATAAGCATCAATATGTTTGTTTGTATACACTTCTTCCCAAATCCCTTTTTTTAAATCTGACATCATATTTATAAGAGAATATGCCTGGTTACCATTTATAGCTTCATTTTCTATCATTCTTGCCATTCTTCCAAAATCTAAAACTCTATTTAAATAACTTGACTGTAATGATCTTACCCTGTTTAATATTCCTGCATATTCAATTTTATTTAAAATATCTTTATTAATCATCCAATAAGGTGTTTTGAATAAATGTTTGTTTAGAAAATATACACATGCTTTTTGATGATCTTTACTGACATGAGTATAAACTGCACCTTCTTGATCGGATGTTTTATAATATTGGTAAACTCCACCAATATTATTTGTAACATGGCCCATGTATCTTCTAAATTGAGATAGAACGGTATTGTACATTTCTTTTAAATCATCATAATCTTCACCATCCTTAGTTGCCCACTCTGATAGATTCGGTAATATCCTTTTTAAATTTGCTATTCCATATTCACTAGCTTTTATAGCATTATCACCTAAATCCTCAGTTTGTGAACTTGGATCAATTCCAGCATCTCCATATCTATAAGCTAAATTATTTTGTTTTTCTAAAATCCAACTTTTAAGGATTTCTTTTTCCTCATTTTCAGAAACATCTAGTAGTGGTCTATATCCCCATTTAATAGAATATTTATCATAAATACCAATATTTGGAGTGTCCCAGTATGAAGGCATTAGAGCTACACCTTCGTCACCTGGTTGTGCTACGTAGTTCCATCTTGCATAATCCATAATTGATGGAGCTGTACCATACTTTTTTGTAAAAGTTGCTGACCTTAGTGAATCAACAGGGTAAGCGCTACTACTGCCCATGTTATGTGGAAGTCCAATTGCATGTCCAATTTCATGTGCTGACACAAAACGAACACCCTCACCCATTACTTCAGTTTTTAATTCTACGGACCTTGCATCTGGATTTACAGCACCAGTTTGAACTATCCACCAATTTCTTAAAAGCTTCATTACATTATGATACCAATTAATATCAAATTGTAAAATTTCACCAGATCTAGGATCCGCAACTTGTCCTCCGTTAGCATTAATTGTAGTTGAAGCCAGGTACCTAAAAACAGAGTATCTAATGTCTTCAGAACTCCAGTCGGGATCTTCTTCTTTTGTTGGTGGATCTTTTGCTATTATTGCATTTTTAAATCCTGCTTCCTCAAAAGCTACTTGCCAATCTTCAATACCTTGTTTTATATATTTTCTCCATTTAATTGGGGTCCCAGGATCAATATAAAATACTATTGGATTTTTGGGTTCAACAAGCTCACCTTGTTTGAATTTTTCTTTATCTTCTTTTTTTACCTCTAATCTCCATCTTCTTAAATATTTTATAGTTTCAGCTTCTTGATTATCTAAGCCATAATCAACTTGACTTGATGTAATCCACCCAACTCTTTGATCAAAATATCTTTTTCTCATAGGAACTTTAGGCAAAAGAATAATTGAATTGTTCAACAACATTGATATCTGCCCATTTTTTGAGTTAGATGATTTATAAGTTTTAATATGTCTTACTTCAATATTTAACGGAAAGCTTTTTTGGGATTCAATAAATGAAAGTTTATTGTCTAAGCTAGATATTTTATATGATTTTCTCCTTGATTGAGGGAAACCAAAAGCTTTAACATCAGATTTAAATAAACTGGTTACATCGATTAAAAAAGATTTATTTATTTTATTTTCAGCCTCTATTTTAAAGCTAGCTATTATTGGTTCAAAATTTGAATTAGAAACAGCTTCATAAATTGGAAGGGAATCGTTAGCGAATTTTGAATAAGATGCAACACGTAGAAGAATATTTTTATCAAACTTTTGCCATTTAATAACTTGTTCACTAAGCTTATGTGCTGATAAAGGAATTTCGGTTGCCATTTTTACAACTCTAGTTACCATCATCATATCTCTTTCCAATAATGAGTCGTTTATTTCATAATAATATTTATCTTTTACTTTATGTACATCAAATAATCCATTATCTGTGATAGCATCTTTAGTTATAATATCTTTATAACTTTTAGGAGCTTTTGATTTTTTAGCAGTTTCCTTTTTGTCATCATCAGACTTAACAGGACGTTGCGCATTTATTTGAAATGAAAATAAAAGTGCTATTAACACAGTGTATATAAAGGAATTTTTCATAATTAATTGTTATTTCAAGATTTCAATATATTAAATTATTAGTATTTAAAAAATAAAATAGTATTTAATTAAACCATTTTTCAACTTCTTCTAGTTGAAGCGCGTTAATTTCTAATTTATTTTTTTTTCTAAATCCGTTTAGTTTTTGATGAACTTGGGTTGCTTTATTTGAAAGTAGGTTTTCAGTATTCAAATAAATTTCCATCACACAATTTATCCAGCTTTCATCAATACCCAATTTTATGAAATCTTCTTTTTTTGGTTTTGGTTTTAATATTTCTGGTTTCATTTGTGGAAAAAAAATCACC
>TARA_B100001175_G_scaffold317918_1_pt1 | contig 10835 bp, 8 predicted proteins | sample TARA_B100001175 | Tara Oceans TARA_B100001175
TCACTCTGAGTTTTATGAGAAGTATCTATCTAGCATTATTTTTAATATCTCTATCGAGGTTATTCTCTCAATCTGATAAAATAAAAGTTTTTCTTAGTTGTCCTTGCGATAACGATTTTATAAAGCAGAACACTCTTATATTTGATTATGTTCGTGATAGAACCTTGTCCGATATTGAAGTTTTTGTTTTTCAAATTACCAATGCAGGGGGTGGGAGAAGTTTCTCTTTTGAATACAAAGGCAAAAATAATTTTCAAAATTTAGAGAATCAAATCAGTACAGATATTCCTAAGAATTTCACCTTTATTGAGACAAGAGAAATATTATTAAAAACATATAAACTCGGGATTGTTTACTTTATGCAAAACATTGATTATCAAAACCAATTGGATATAACTTTCCTCGATAAAGAATTCGAATCCGATGAATTATCATCGGATAAATGGAAAAATTGGGTTTTTGAGGTTTCAGGCTCCTTTAATTTTGAAAACGAAAAAAGTATCAAAGAGGAGGAAATTAACTTTGGGGCTGATGTGGATAGAGTCACTGAAATGTGGAGGATTAGATCAGATTTAAACCTAAAAAGATCGGTCAAATTTTTTTCTGGGGATGATGAAAGCTATAATAGTGAACGAGAGAGAGCTAATTTTTCAGGTAGTGTAGTAAGAAGTCTATCTAGCCATTTTTCAACAGGTGTTTTTGGATCATACCTCAAAGATACTTTCTTAAACTATAAGTCATCTGTGAATTTTTCTCCAGCTTTAGAATATAATTTTATTCCCTATTCAGAGGTTTTAACCAAAGAAATTACTTTAGCTTATAAAATAGGATACAATTTTTATGAATATTTTGACAAAACCATTTATGGATTTATTAATCAAGAAATGTTTAATCAATCCTTGACGCTGAATTTAAGGTATAGGGAAAAATGGGGAAGTATATACTCTTATCTAGTGGCCTCACAGTTTGTTGATCAGCCAGATCAAAATAGGCTTACATTCAACAACTATATAAACTTGAGAGTCTTTAGAGGGCTTTCTTTAAGGGTCTCTGGAAACTTTCAGTTAATCAGGGATCAAATCAACCTACCTAAAGGGGAAGCCTCTATCGAAGATTTATTACTCAGACAAAGGCAAATTTCCACCAATTTCCAAAACAGGGTTTCCCTTGGCTTGAGTTATACTTTTGGATCTATATTCAATAATATTGTAAATACTCGACTATAAACCTTAAGTATTTACATCTAACAATTATTTAGTGAGATGTTAATCTTTTAGTGTGATTTTTTATTACTTAATAACTCAAAAATGTTAAGTTGTATTAATTATAAATGTTTATTATTAGAATTTCTAATTGCCCTATTTTTTAATTTGAATGTATTTAATTATACATCTATCTATTATTAAAATTTTAAATAAATGAAAGGACCTTTTCAAAAAAAAAATTTGCTTATGGTCTTAGCTGATTTGATTGGCCAAGAGCTTCTAGTTAAATACAAAAGAAATTAGTTGTTAAAGATGACTCGCAAGGACAGATCTTCACTTGGCAAAACGGTATTAATATCAGCTTGGTAGCTGGAAAGTTTGCTATAAAAAGAATCTACTGAAAAGGAAAATACTTGTTTAAAAACATCTTTCCAATTGGCTGACCCAGGATTCTGTTCCTGAAAATCCTTAATAATCATTCTAATGGCATCTGATTCAGTATGGTCTAGTTTAACCAATTCTTTTACTAAGGCTAATGTCATAAAAACACTTGAAGAATAGTTTGAATCTCCCCCACTGTCATAACTCTCATATATGGAGGGGTTGGTTATCGCTTCATTGTCAACCCGGTCTTGATCATATTTAAAATAATTGTAGTCGTAGTGCTCCTGAACGTATAACGATTCAAAAACTGCAGCGGGTCCTTCACTAAGCCATTTAATTTTAAAATCTCCACTATTAAAGTTTGAGGAAATACTCATTTGATAGGCGTGAAAAAATTCATGAGCGATAACGGAATATCTGTGCATGGATTTGTAGGTAAACTCATCTTCGGGAATCTCAAGAACCATATATCTGCCTTGATCGTTACCGCAAATACATGCTCCAGAGGCATCTCCTATTTGAGAACTGTATGGCTTGTTGGTATTACTATTCCAAGCATAAATATCTAAATCTTTATAATTATTAGCAAATACAGGTATTCTTTTGTCGAGTGTGTCTAAAATAATGTTGTATTGTTCGACCCATTCCGCTGTTAAGCTATTGTGAATGTTGGAATTAAAAACTACTTTTTTTTCTGAAGTATTTGTGTTATCTGTATCTGAGCTATTATTCCCAGAGCTATCATCACTAGAACTGTTATTGCCTGAACTTTCGTTGCTCAAGCTATCATTTTGTTGGGTATCATTAGAAGTGGAAGAAGTGCTAGAGGATGATCCCGAATCAGATGATTCTTTGCCACAGGAAATAATAAGCGTGATAAATAAGAATAAAATTAGACGATTCATTTTTTTTTGCATTAATTAGCTATCTACCCTGACTCTCCTTTGTCGTTATCTTGAAAAATTAATCGAAGTGCCTCTATGCTAGACTTTGATAAAACTGGTGCAAAATAATCATTGAAAAGAGAGTATCCTAGAGGATTATTTGTTTGAATTGATTGTGGAGAACGTTTAGTTCCACTATACTCTTTTGAACGGTTATAAAAGTTAAAAAATAAAATTTGCTTTTTTATGTTACTATTTATATAAACTAAATATAATTAAAACATACAATTACTTTGATTGAAATAGATTAATATTAAATTTCAGAAAGGTCAAAGCCTAGAAGTTGTTTCGATAAATAGTTCAAGGTCTTGAAGTCTCCTTCAAAATGATAAGTACTGTGAAAGTGTTTGATGCTTTCTCCAGGATACAATTCTTTAGCGGATGAGGAGCTTTCCAACTCATAAAAAGGTCCAATCTGGTTCCCATTTTCTATGGGTCCATCGTTATACGAATTAATCACATCCCCCTTATATGGCTCTTTTTGTATTTTCCATAGTGAATTGACATAATCCTGATCATCGGAAAGTGAAAATTGTACGATTGTCAATACCTTTTTGGCAGGATCAAAACTACCCATAATAGGCAGTGAATTTTTAGGTGGAAGGCCTATTTTTGATCTGGACTTTCCATCCCCTTTGAACAAAACGACATGATCTGTGACCTTAATTTTATCCTCAGGAACTGCTCCAAAATAGGAAGTGTTAAGGTTGAGATCATTTTTATAGGGTATGATGACCCAAGTACCATCAGAGGGCTTGAACATTCCCAAAATCCATATTGACAAAAGTCCTGTTTTTTTTCTCCAAGAATTTTGACCCAAATTGGTGATTTTGTTATCACTTTGAAAACCTACAAATAATGTCCCTTCTATTGTGATGTTTAGGTTTTTTTCAATCTCTGAGCGGTTGAAAATGGTTACTTTTCTATCTACTTTCAATTTGAACTGATATCCTGAGTAGTTGACTAAATTCAAGTGTTTACTTAACTTAGCATATTTATTAGAGAATGAGTCCAATCGAAAAGGTTCTGTGTCTATTGAAGCGGGGGTTTGCCAGTGATCTAAATCAAAAGGATTCCCTTGTTCGAAGAAGATGGAAAATTGTCCTCCTTCAGGCCCTAACCAGAACCGATCTTCACCACCATAGGCATTGATATGGGATTGAATTTCTCCCGAGCTGATTAGATTATCATTAATCCATCCATAACTACTTCCTAATAGACCATTGCTTGTGGAGGTCATAACCCTTCCTTGAAATTCGGGAACAACAATTAATTGACATTGGCCGCCATTGGATTTGAGAATAATAGGCTCTGTTTGTTCATTTAACAAGTCTAAATCTTTCTTAAAACTATTGGATGATACATCAATAGACTCACAATTTAAAAAAGACAAAATAGATAATATGAAATAAACATTGTTTCGAAGAAAAAGCAACATTGTTTAATTTTTTTATTACAAAATTTGATTGTTTAAATTAATTTTTTTTGACCAGTTCAACGTCTAAACTACTTTTTAAAGGTATAGTTATTATCCAACTCTCATTATCTATAAAAATTTCTATATCAAAGCCTGAAGAGTTGACTTCTAAAACATTTGTTTTTATTTGCCTTTGACTATTATTCTCAGGAATTATTAACCATAAAAAAGATTCCGTTTTATCAATTTCAACACTGTACTCTGTTAAAATATTAGGTTCATATAGGTTGTATTCAGAACTGTACCATCCTTGAATATTTGGATTCTCTTGGCCAGAAACTTGCGAAATTTTAAAATTGACATTTGATAATGGCATAATCTTTAAACTTTTTTTATCAACAACCCCACGAGTATTAATTGATTCTTGAATTACTCTACATTTGGGGTGCCAATGCCATAAAAATTTTAAATTTCTTGGACGATCTGTTGTAATATTATCTAGAACTAACCAAAATTGATCTCTAAGATAAAAAAGTGCCCTAGTGTGTTCAGCTTCGCCTTTTAGTTCTAAAAAATTATTGAATGTTCCAAAAGCATAATCATAGTCTTGAGTAATCTTGTATTTATCAATTGATTGCGGACTTAAAGTTTTTTCTGGTCCAGGGCTCTGATTTTTATTATCAATTAGAACTACATTATGAGCCGAACTTCCCCTTGCGAATGATCTAAATTTATCTGCAACAACTCCTTTGTAGGCAAACCTTCCTGAATCTACTAAAAAATCATATCCATAGGCCGATATCGAAAGATGAAGTTTATCCTGATGTTGGTGTCCTGAACCCCATGGGCCCACGTCAAAAAATGCCCAATGAGCTAATTTGTCATATCCACTTCTTGAAATTAATTGCCCTGCCCATGGATAAAAGAAAGATTTTTGTTTCGGGGCTATTCCCTTTTTACCATTAGTTGCAATGAATAGCCATTCAGGATTATTATATTTTTCGTACCCATCTAGAATTAATTGCCTATTATCGTAAGCAAATGTGTAAGTTTTTCCTAACTGATTTCCCCTGTCTGAGTCATTATTTAATGGTCTACTGCCATCAGGTCTCATGACCCTGGCAGAATAATTATACATCTCTTCAATAGTCTTTAAGTAATAATCGGGTAAATCCCTTCCTACCAAAATGCAAAGATCATTAAAGAGTTCAAAGTTTTTAAGAGACACATTGTGATAATGTGATGATAGTTCTGTTTGAACACCATCAGGATAAATCTGTTCTTGCATACTCTTTGTCATCTCCTTTATTGAATAATCTATCCACTGATTAGATAATTTATATTCTGGGAAAAAACTTGCGATTTTCGTTAATGCTGAAATTTCCATTGTCAACCAATTATCCTTTTTTGAGTGAAAGTTATAATTGTAGTGCGCATGCTCAGCCAAACTTATTAGAATAAGTAAATGAGTTGCAGGATAGAATTGATCAAAATTTAATGAGGAATAAAAAATATCACTCCATTTTTTTGCTCTAAATGAAACCTCTAGTCCCCTCCATACTGAAGTCGTACTCTTTTTTTTTGGATAAGGCCAGCTCTTAATAATAAAATCTCTCAAAAACTCATCGACATATAAAGCATACTTTGGATTACCCGTCTCCAAATAAGATTGAAACACCTGAGATAATTGAGAATGTCTATTTGATAACCATGCCCATTCCTCATCATTGAATGGTCCTTTATAATACCAGTCTCGATGAGAATCCTTAAGTATTGGTAGTTTGCTTTTAACATTTTGGATAGTAAATACATTTTTTAAAATCGTATCTGATTTTGAGACCGATTCGTTTGTTACTATTGGCTGTTTTTTTCTTATACTATCAAGCTTCCCATTTTTCTTATAGTATATTAGAAGTTTTCTTGCAGCAGTTACTAAATCTTTTTCTTCATAGCTCTTCTTAACCTCAACTAATCCATCATAATTAAGATCTAATTGATCAAAAAGGAACTCAAGCCTATTTGGATATGACTCATATAAATCTTCTATAGTTTTAATGTTTTTCCAATTATTCTGTGCAAGAACTTGAGAACATAATAGAATTACTAAAAAACTTAGTTGAATTTGAAACTTTTTCATAGTTAAAACTTTATGTTAAATTTTAAAAACTAGAGTTTTAAGATTTTTGTATATTAAAGTTATAAAATTTCAACAATGAATGAAAAATTAATTTCCAGACGGTCTTTTGTTAAAAAAACTACTCAAGGCTCAACTTTACTTGCTTTTGGAGGTATACTGCCTCAGTTTAGCGCCAAAAGCTATGGAAGGATTTTAGGCTCCAATGATAGATTTAATGTTTCCGTCATGGGACTCAAGAGCCGTGGATCAAGATTAGCTAAAAATTTTGCTAGCCAAAAAAATTGTGATGTCATTCACGTTTGTGATGTTGACAGTAGAACTATAACCAAATCTATTTCTGAATTGAATGAAATTCAAGAAATAAAAACTAAGGGATATGGTGATGTACGAAAATCTTTAGAGAGTAAAGATCTTGATATTTTAGTAATTGCTGCTCCTGATCATTGGCACGCACCAGCTTCTGTAATGGCCATGCAGGCAGGAAAACATGTTTATGTTGAAAAACCATGTAGTCACAATCCCAATGAGGGTGAAATTCTTGTTAAAGCTGCAAATTATTATGGAAAAGTTATTCAAATGGGAAACCAGAGAAGATCTTGGCCCAATGTCGTCAAAGGAATAACCGCAATCAAGAATGGAGCAATAGGACGAGTTTATTTTGGTCGTGGTTGGTATTCAAATAATAGACCCTCTATTGGAATCGGGAAAAAAGTAGACCCCCCAAAATGGCTAGATTGGGAATTATGGCAGGGTCCTGCTCCTAGAAGAGAATTCAAGGACAATCTTATACATTATAACTGGCACTGGCACTGGCATTGGGGAACAGGAGAAGCTCTTAACAACGGAACTCATATGATTGATTTGTTAAGGTGGGGAATGGATGTTGATTACCCCATTAGAGTGAGTTCAAACGGAGGAAGATATAGGTATGATGATGATTGGGAAACTCCCGATACACAAACAATTAATTTAGATTTCAAAGATGGATTGTCCATGTCTTGGGAATCTAGAAGTTGTAATGGAAAATATAGTGAAGGAAGTTCTGTAGGGGTCGTCATTTATGGCGAAAAGGGAAGTTTATTAATCCCCGGCGGAAATAGCTATAAAATCTTTGATTTAAACAACAAAGTAATTGAAGAAGAAAAATATGACAAAAAAATTGATTCTAGAGATAGAGTTAATCCATCCGAATATTTAGATGCATTGCATATTAGAAATATGTTTGATGCCATAACTCATAATAAAAAACTTAATTCTGACATAGATTCTGGACACAAAAGCACTTTACTTGTTCAGCTAGGAAATATTGCTTATAGAGTAGGGAGAACACTTGATATTGATTATAATAATGGTCATATAATTAATGATGAGGGTGCAATGAAATTCTGGAGCCGTAATTATGAAAAAGGTTGGGAGATGAAAATCTAATGAAAAACAAGAGTTCAATGCAGAAAATTTTCTCCAGAAGGTCGTTTATTGGAAATATAGCAAAAGGTAGTTTATATTCAATTGCTTTTGCAGCTCCATATAGAAGTTCTGCGAACCGATCATCATTTAACAGTTTTGAAGATGATATTTCCAAAAAGATTAATATTGGTATTATAGGTGCAGAAAATTCCCATACAGCTGCATTTGGGAAACTTTTTAACATAGACAACATATTTCCAGGATTAGAGGTAAAGTATGTTTGGGGTGAAACTGAAGCTTTTGCAAGAATTGCAATGGAAAAGGGGAATATTCCAAACATTGTAAGTCATCCAAACGATATGTTGGGTAAAATTGATGCACTTATAGTAGATCATCGACATGGTAAATATCACCTAGACGCTGCTATGCCTTTTTTAGAGGAAGGGATTCCAATTTTTATTGATAAACCTTTTTGTTATAGAAAACAAAAAGGTGAAGAGTTTCTTAGTAAAGCACGTCAATTAAAAACCCCTGTCACTTCCTACAGTTCAATTGCACACAGTTTTGCAACATTTGACATAAAAAATCAAATAAGCCAAATGGAATCCAAAGAAAATATAATAATGTATGGACCATTAGACCTAGATTCTAAATATGGAGGTGTCTTTTTTTATGGCCCCCATTTAATTGAGCCATTAATCTATATAATTGATAATAGGGCAGTAAAGGTTCGCGTGAATAAAAATAATTCCACTGGAAGTGCAAGTATTATTTTTGAAAATGGTATATCAGTAACTTTAATTTTTTCAGTTAAAAACAGAGGTTGGCAAACATTTGTTGAAACCAAAAAAGGGTTTGTTGAAATTAAGGCAACTGTTGAAAAAAAAGTTCCATCTAAAAATTATTTAGATATGGTTACGATGTTTAAAACTGGTAAAGAGCCACGGAAACACTCCAACATTCTTCATGGTATCGCAATCCTAGAAGCCCTTGAAAAATCTGTAAATAGTGGGGGGTGGGAAAATGTAGATCAATGACATTTGTAAACCAAAAAAAATCAAACCTTATCGGAAATAATTTTTTTAAAAAATATTAATTGAATTACAAGAAATTTTTACTAGCTATAAGTGCTCTTGGCCCTGGACTATTTTTAATAGGATATAATATTGGTACAGGAAGTATTACTACTATGGCCAAAACAGGAGCTGAATTTGGAATGAGTTTATTTTGGGCATTATTACTTTCTTGCATTTTCACCTACATTTTAATGGTAGCCTATGGAAAAGTTACAATTGTATCTGGTAATACTGCTTTGTTCAACTTCAAAAAAGAATTCAAATTTGGATCAATTCTGTCAATCTACATTATTGTGGCACTTATTATAGGGGAATTACTAGCTCTAATTGGTGTGATGGGTATTGTCGCAGATTTGATTCAAGAGGGAATTAGGATTGGTTTTAATAATACGATTATTCACAGAGGATGGATAATCTTATTCTTCAGTATTATAATTTATATACTAATTCTGTTTGGTAGGTATAGTCATTTTGAGAAAGCACTAACAGTTTTGGTCATTCTAATGGGTTTGTCATTTGTTTTAGTTTTTTTCATGGTAAAACCAAGTTTATCATCATTATTTCAGGGTCTAGTTCCTAGCATACCTAATGTGCCAGGAGCTTTTGGTTTGATAGCTGCAATAACAGGCACCACATGTTCAGCAGCTGTTTTTATTATGAGAAGTACTGTTGTAGCTGAGAAAGGTTGGACAGTAAATGATTTAAAAAAAGAAAAAAAAGATTCATTTGTTTCTGCTTCTATGATGCTTTTTTTAAGTGGAATAATTATGGCTGTCGCAGCTGGAACACTTCACTTATCAGGTTTAAGGGTAGAAAATACCATTGAGATGATTCGCCTTTTTGAACCTTTAGGAGGAAAATTATCAGCATTTATTTTAATTATTGGCATTGCCGGAGCTGGGCTATCAACAATCTTTCCTATTGTTTTAATTGCACCTTGGCTTATAGCTGATTACAGGGGTACGTCAAGAGATATTCGAACTCAACAATCTAAAATCTTAATATTATTGGGTTTACTATTCTCATTTGGTTCAATTTTCATGGATCAGCGTCCGCCAGCACTAATGATTTTTTCACAAGCTTTTCAGGCTTGTATTCTACCAGCCGTTGCAATTCCAATTTTTATTTTGATTAACAAAAAAAGATTAATGCAATCCTATAAGGCTGGCATAATTGAAAACACAGCGATTTTAGCAGTAATCCTTTTTTCTTTTATTACTACTTGGTTTGCTATTGTTGAGTTTCTTTAAATATCTGGAAAATTTTTTGTTAAGCTTAAAGACACATTTTTTACAATGAATTTAAAAGAACATCCTTTACACTGTTTATTTTATAAGCGGTCCTCAAGTCTAATTTTAAACACTCCAAATTTTATAGCTACAATCACTATCAAGTAAAGTAAAATCCTGATTATAATTTGTAACTGAAATAGTCAAGAGGAGTATAGCCCAGCTGCTAGAGAATTAAATTGTTTATATCCAAAATGACTTAAGTCAAAAATGAGCCTTGGGATAGTTTAAAAGCATCACAATTGTTTGAAATGGATTGACTAGATCATGATGGCAGTAGATAGATTCTAAAAACAAAAAAGATATGAGAAGCAACCATACTAATCATACCTTTTAAGCAAAAGTTACTACGTGAATAGCAACGTGTAAATGTAAATAATTTATTATGAAAACTCAAAAGCAATTCACCTTAAATCCAATGGGAAAGATAAACAACTAAAGCCTTATCTTTACCATAAAAATGCTTTTAAACGTCTCTTATAATGAGATAAAGATCAAAGAAAAGATTGAGGCAACAGTTGGTAAGCCCTTTTCTTTAAAAGAACGTTGGGCCAAGGGGGGCATTGGTTCCTCCAAACTGGTCATTAGCCAATCCTCTATCGATATTCACAACCTTTTGGTGTTGGATAACAATCGTAATACCTGCAACATCGAATTGCGTCCTAAGGGGATCATTTTGCGGTTCAGGAGTCTTTTGGAAACCTATGCTTTGGTGATCCCCTACTACAAACTCACCCTATACAAAGGAAAAGCAAAGGAATATTCCATCTACAAAGAAAAACAGTTCGTAAAAGTAATAACAGATACGAAGGCCACATTTAAGTTTTTTTCAAAGCTCAGTGCAGAAAAGGTCGCCAACCAACTCCCCGAGATCGGGGATCTTTAGTAAGGATTACATTTTGCATTGGGTGTGCCCGGTATAAACCTGTCGGGGTCGTCCGATAGGTTCTTTGTTGAATCGCATTTCTTTCCACTG
>TARA_B100001175_G_scaffold282115_1_pt1 | contig 10823 bp, 9 predicted proteins | sample TARA_B100001175 | Tara Oceans TARA_B100001175
TTTGGCTGTTATTGACCAGGCTGCGATAAATCTTTACTTATTTCTTCAGATATTTCTTCGAAGTTGCAATACATTTTTGCTTCAACTGAACCAATAACAGCTAGATTAACTTTGGCTCTTCCTTCCATCGAACCGATTACCTCACATTTTTCAAGACTTTCTTGAAGAATTACCCTTACTATCTGAGTAAGTTCATCTACTGTTAGTTTATCTATAGTCTTAGAATTATCCGATTGAATCAGAAAACTACAAGACAAAATAAGTGTGAATAATATTTTTTTCATTTCTTTTCCTTCTATAAATAGGTTGTTTCTTTTATAAAATCTTCAGCTTTACTAAAAATCAGTTTTTTTCTCTTGTCATCCATTCTATCTAAGGTTCTTGTCATAAAACCCATTCGTGCATTTTTCTCGTAAAAGGATCTATGTTTATCAGTAAATCGCCAATAAAGACCATCGACTACATCGCACCAATCACCTTTTGAATAATTGGACATTTTCAAAATGTAATTCGATCCACATGTGTATGGTTTCGTGGACATTAGTCCACCATCAGAATAAGTTGCCATACCGTAGACATTTGGAATCATTACCCAATCCGAAGAGTCAATAAACATTTCCATGAACCATCTGTAAATATCATCTGGATGTACTTCACACATGTTCATTATGTTGCTAATGATCATTAACCTAGGTATATGATGATGATAGCCATCTTCAATAGTCTGCTCGATACAATCATCTAGAGGGTCTATACCGGTTGTTGCGTTGTACCAATGCTCAGAAAGTCTCCGTTTGTGTCCCCAAAAATTTTGTTCTATTTGATAGGTACCTTTTTCTTGATAAATACCTCTGATAAATTCTCTCCAGCCTAAAACTTGTCTCACAAATCCTTCTATAGAATTCAGAGGAGCATCCTTAAGTGCATAGTGTTTGATGGCTGAATCCAATACCTCTTTCGGCGTTATTAAACCCATATTTAATGAAGGGCTCAAAGTGCTATGAAATAAGAAATTCTTTTGTTGCACTAAGGCATCTTCGTAAATACCAAAATCCTTGATTCTTTCATCGAGAAATACTTTTAAGCTTTTTTTGGCTTGTTTTCTGGTGACGGGAAACCAGACATTTTCGACCTGACCAGGGTGTTGATCAAAATGTAAATTTATTAATTCAATAATTTCTTCATGATGAGGTGAAGTTTCAAAGACAGGTAAGTTAGGTATTGGATGTGCTTTAGGAATTTTCTTTCTATTCTCTTCATCGAAAGACCATTTACCACCAATGGGATCTTTGGCCTCATCGAGAAGAATATTAAATTTCTGTCTACTAAACTTGTAAAATGACGCCATTCTAAAGTTCTGTTTATCTCCTTGATAATCTCTAAATTCATCTCGGGTTAACAAAAACATAGGGCTTTGGTGTTGCACCAATTTATATTTGTTTTTGAGTACAAGAAAATTTGATTCGAAGGGTTTATCTTCAATATCAAAAAAATTGATTCGATCACATTTATCTTGCAAATACTTATCGAGGTTTTGTATATAGGTCGTTTTGCTTTCAACCAGTTTTTGATAATGGACTTTTATATCGTGTTTAATAAGTTCATCTTTATATTCCCTCATTGCTGTCAAAAATAAATAGAGTTTTAACTTGTGGTGTTTTGGTGAAGTACAAAGACCGAAATCTTCAGCCATGTACACATCTGTACAACCTAACTCCAATAGATATTTAGGATCGAATAATTGATTGCCAAGTACTACAAATAATTTCATTCTTGAGATTTAAACAAAGAAAAGGCCCCGAGGGGCCTTTTACTAATTTAAGTAATATTTAAAATTTACCTGAAAATCATTTTGGTAACCAAAATTTTTATCTGATGTGTCGAAACTTGAACCATCTTTTACGAAATTGATTTCAAAATTATTTAAAATTTTCTGATTTGAAAATTTTTGCTCATCTTCTTCAGAGTTATTATTGAGTAAGTAATACCCTAAAACTCCCAAGCCTATGATAGCCGCAGCAGCAGAACCGCCACTGCCATAACCACTATCTCCATCGTCGTAAGCAGGGTTAGTTGAATCTCCACCATGGTAACTGGCAAAAGATAGATTTGAGGTTAAAGCAAAAAATAAAATGAATAAATACTTCATATTTATCTCCTATATAAGGTTAATTTAACCTGGGCGTCTAAGAATATAACCGATAGTGGAAGTGCCCCTCCAACTCGTAAAACTTAGCAAAGCAAGAATGACCTGACGTACTTGTCATTTAAAAGCGACAGCTTGTCACTCGATCGGGCATTATAAAGTTTTTTGGTGGAATTAATAGTAGAATTATTAACATGCATAGAGAAGAACAGCTAAGACTCCTTAAAGGCCTCATGAACCATCTGGATAATAAGACTAATATTAATGCTGGAGGTATTATTAAAACTCCCGCTGATACTTATACTTCTGAAGAAAGATTTACAAAAGAATGGAATACTTTCTTTTTAGATCACCCGCAAATCATTGGAATGTCAGGAGATTTACCTAAACCTGATACTTTTATCACCACTGAAGATTTTGGAATTCCGGTGCTGGCAACAAGAAATAGTAAGGGTGAATTTAAAGCGTACGTGAATGTTTGTTCACACAGAGGGGTAATAGTAGAAAATGTTGAAAGAGGTGAAAAATCAAGATTCTCATGCCCCTTTCATGGTTGGACATATAGTAATGAAGGCGACTTGATTGGATATCCAAAAAGTGAACAATTTGGCAATATAGAAAAATCTTGTTATGGGCTAAAGGAATTACCCACATTAGAAAAATTTGGCTTTCTTTGGGTGCACCCATCTCAAGATGGAGTTATTGATTTAGATCATCTCTTGGGAGATGAGCTTATAAAGGAATTTGATTCATGGAGATTTAAAGATCTCATTTTTTCAAATGAAGATGTTTACTCAACAGAGATGAACTGGAAGCTAGCAATCGATACTTTTGGTGAAACTTATCATTTTTCTGTTCTCCATAAAGATTCATTATTCCAGTCTTTTTACGGAAACTGTCAGATGTTTGATAGTTTCAAAAGAAATGGAAGATTAATTCTTTGCAAAAGAACCATAGACGAACTTAGAGACTTACCTGAGTCTGAGTGGGATATTTGTGCAGGTTCTTTGCCTGTATATTATCTTTTTCCAAATATTATTTTTATACCTACCTTGGAAGGGGCGTTTCTAGTGAAAGAATATCCAGCTGAAAACTCACCTCATAAGAGTTATTCAAAAATTTCATTTTACTTTCATCCTCACATCTTAGATCACTTAAAAGAACTTGAAAAAACAGGAATTAATGCCAAGCAACTTCTTGAAGATCAGTATGAAGGATTTGCATCAGTTATAAGGGATGAAGATTATGCCGTAGCTGCTTCCTCGCATAAGGGACTCAGGTCTGGCAATATAGATTTTCTTACTTTTGGTAAGAATGAACCGGCTTTACATCATTACCATAACACTTATCGCGAAGCTCTAGGTTTACAATCCTTGCCTTTAGAAGAGGCATAAATGAAGAATATTGTCACAGTCAAAGACTTAGAGAAGTCTTATGTTGATCCTGAAACTAAAAATAATTTCAAAGCGGTTGATGGGATATCTTTTGAATTAGAGGAAGTACAGATTTATGGAATTTTGGGGCCCAATGGAGCAGGGAAGACTACAACTTTAGAAATGATAGAAGGTCTGAATGACATCGATCACGGGTATGCTGAAGTATGTGGAATAAATGTTGCCAACAATCCTTATGAAGTAAAAGAAATAATAGGAGTACAACTTCAATCCAATGAATATTTTGATTCATTGAGTTTAAAAGAGCTCTTGATACTTTTTGGCAAACTCTATCAGAATAATGTAGATGCGAATGACCTTCTTAACAAAGTAGACCTTATAGATAAATTAAATGCAAAACCTGAAGAACTTTCAGGAGGGCAGAAGCAAAGATTTTCTATTGCATGCGCTTTAGTAAATGAACCTCGTGTTCTTTTCTTAGATGAACCAACTACAGGATTAGATCCACAAGCTAAACATAACTTGTGGAAGTTAATAAAAGAATTAAATAACTCTGGGATGACTATCATTTTGACTACTCACAATATGGAAGAAGCTGAAAACCTTTGTCATAGAGTCGCCATTATGGATAAAGGAAGAATTATTTCTGAAGGTAGGCCAAAAGATTTAATTTCTAAATTTGATAGCGCAAGTCAAGATAAAGGAAATCTAGAGAATGTTTTCTTAACTTTAACAGGAAGAGATTTAAGAGATTAAATGATCACTAGCTTACAGTTACATTTAGCAAAGGTTTTTCTCAAAATTTTTTTAAGAAATAGACAAGCTATTTTATTTAGTCTTTTTTTCCCACTTATATTTATTGGAGCATTTTCTTTTTCAGGAAGTGAACCAAACCCATTTTTATTAGGAATAAACGACCAGTCTAAGTCTGAGTTCTCCGCAGAATTTATAAAAAATTTAGAGGAAGAAGACTTATTTACAATAATTGAAGGAGACCTGGATATCCTTAAAGAATCTCTAGTTGATGGTGAAATAGAGGGTGTGATTTCCATTCCAAAAAACTTTAAAAATATAGAAGATCTAGGGGCTCTGAAGTTTTTTGTGGATGCATCTCAGACAAGACAAGCAAGTATCATTAAGCAATCCATAGACAAATCTCTTGTTTCTATAGAGAGGAAAATTAGAAATATCTCTCCCTTATTTTTAGTAGAACTTGAAGACGTTAAAGCAAGAAGCCAAAGATATATAGATTTTCTATTACCAGGTCTACTGGCCTTTATGATTATGAATCTTAGTATAGCGGGTTCAGGCTTCAATATAGTTGAATATAGAAGAAGAGGAATATTAAAAAGGCTATTTGTAACACCTATCAAGCCAAAAGATTTTATTGTCTCAATAGTTTTAGCAAGAATGATGATAGTTCTTGTTCAACTTTCTGTAGTTTTATCTATAGCCTTATTACTGTTAGATATAAATATAGTTGGCAGTTACCTTTCATTTTATTCAGTAGTTATATTGGGAACTTTTATTTTTCTTTGTATAGGTTTCGCTCTTGGGAGCCTGGCTAAAACTCAAGAAGGTATAAGACCTATAGTTGGTTTAGTGACATTTCCACAAGTTATTTTATCTGGAGTATTTTTTCCTATAAGTTCAATGCCAGAAGTTATCCAACCTATAGTTTATTCTCTACCCTTAAGCTCAGTGGTTTCTTCGTTAAGAGAAATAGCAAATGATGGCGCAAGCTTTCTTTCGATGAGCTACTCAACAGCCGGGTTATTGATATGGGTAATTATTGCTTTTCTGATTTCAACTAGGTTTTTTGTCTGGAAAGAAGTAGCAAAGTAGCCTAGTTCTTGTATCAGTCAAACACCTTTCCAGGATTTAAAATGTTATTTGGATCTAATGCTTTCTTTAAGGTCTTCATCAAGTTAATTTCATTGACAGATCTTGAAATTCCAAGATAATTTTTCTTCTCAAGGCCTATTCCATGTTCTGCTGAGATAGCTCCGTTAATATCTTCAAGAGGTTCGTATATGCAGCTTTCCATAGCTATAATCTCTTCTTTATTTTCTGATCCTACTCCACCAATGATATGAAGATTTCCATCTCCTACATGGCCAAAGACTACGCATTTATAAGTATCCCAATTCTCTGCAAATCTTTTATTTACTTCCTTTACATAATCTTCCATTGATAATATTGGCATACTAACATCAAACATTTTTACAGGACCTTCTTTATAATGCTGTTCCACATCATCTCTTATGGCCCAAAGTCTTGACCTTTCTGGTTCAGATTGAGGAATTACAGCATCTTTAATAATCTTATTTTGTAGGGCTTCTTCTAATAATTCTTCAAAAAGAGATGTATCCTTTTCTTGATTAGCTCCTAAAGTTTCAACCAGGACGAAGTAATTACTATTTATAGGAAGAGGGGGTGTATTACTTGAATTACTTTGTACAACTACTTCATAATAATTTTTCCACATTACTTCGTAAGCACTCAAATTTCCACCTAATCCCTTATCAAGATATTTAAGAAGCTTGATTACTTGAGCAAAAGAATCTAAACCTAGTAAGGCAGTATTTATACTCTTAGGTTTTTCTCTCAATCTGAGAACAGCCTTAGTTACGAAACCTAATGTACCTTCGGTGCCAATAAAAAGTTGCTTGAGGTCATAACCTGAATTATTTTTTAGCATTTGATTCATCGAGGTCACAACTTTTCCATCAGCTAAAACTGCTTCTAGTCCCAAAACAGAATCTCTCATCATTCCATATTTGATAACCATGTTACCGCCAGCATTCGTTGAAATATTTCCACCTATAGTGCATGAGCCTCTTGCACCAAGATCAACCGCAAGCATCAAATTATATTTTTCAGCTTCTTCTTGAACTCTTTCAAGAGGCACGCCAGCTTGAACAGTAATTGTCCTGCCGATCTCATCAATCTCTTCAATATCTTTCATTCTTTCAGATGAAATGGCGATCTGCCCTTTTTTAGAAATGGCACCTTCTGCAAGGCCAGTGAGTCCTCCATGAGGGATAACCTCTTGATTTAATTGATTACAAATAGATAAAACTTTTGAAAGCTCTTCTGTATTTTTAGGTCTGACTATTGCGTCCGCCCTTATGCCATCATCAATCCAAATACCAGCCTTTCTATTGAAGACATCCTCACCAAAAATTATGCCATTGTCGCCAACAATTTTTTCTATCTCTTCGAGTAGAGTCATTTATAGAACTATTTTTCTAGGATCTTATTGGAATAAGAGGATATTCTCCATCCATCAGGATCTTTTATCCTTTTGGGGGCAGGAGTCAGGTCAATTTCTTTTCCATTCAAGAATACATGTTTTAAGAGATCTTTATCTCCTAGTAATTTCACATCTTTGGATGGGTCACCATCTATCACAATAATATCCGCTATCATGCCTTCAGCAATAAGACCTATATCTTCTCTTTTCATTGCAACAGAAGCATTTTTGGTCGCACAAGTTATTGCTTCCAGGGGTGTTAGACCTAATTTATCTACGAAAACTTCTAATTCTTTATAATGCCAATCACCATAAGGTGTTACCGAAAACCCACTTTCACTACCACATACAAATGGTACTCCAGCTTCAAATGCTTTTCTAAATATGGGTACATTGTCCTGTATTTCTTTTTCAAAAATATCTTTATAGTCTGCAGAAGCTTCCATCTTTTCTGCATAGTCGATTAAGTTTGCTTGGAAAGTAAAAGTTGGAACTAAAGGAACATTTCTGTCTATCATTATCTCTAAACCTTCTTCATCCATATAAGTACCATGTAGAATCATGTCAAATCCTGCTATCAAAGCGTCTCTAACGCTATCTGGACCTCTACAATGACCTACCACCGGTATGCCTAATTCGTGTGCAGTATCACATGCAAGTTTGAGTTCATCTAAACTCCATGCCTTCAACTCTCCTTCTGTTGTTTGTCTAGGTACCATCCCTGAAACATGGAGTTTTATCCAATCAACACCCATCTTAATTTGTCTTCTTATTTCTAGGATTATTTCATCTTGGCTAGTAACTACAGCTCCATAGCCTCTCTTTCCTTCATCAGGAATTAATCTTCCAGCCGTCCCGCCCGCTGAAGTTAAAAGGGCATTGCCGCCTACCGCCATTTTGGGACCAACTATGACTCCACTCTCAATAGCATCTCGCAAATCAACACCTACGCTATAGAGGCTATCAGCATCAAAAAAACTAGTTACTCCTGCTTGAAGTACTTTAAGTGCATTAGTTCCGGCAATAATAGCTGCAAGACCTTCTCTTCTATGAAAAAAAAGTTCATCATTTGATCTGGGTTCATCGAAACTTATATGACAATGTGCATCAATTAAACCAGGTAAAATAAATTTACCTGATAGATCGATAACTTTTGCATTATCAGCAATTAATGCATTCTCATCATTAACTATAGAATCGATCTTATCGTCTATTATTTGGACATGACCAAGGTAGGGTTCTTTACCTGAACCATCAATGATGGAGGCATTCTTTAGTATGATAGAGTTGACCATATGTCAATTAGGCCAATTATGATCTACTAAATCAAGACTTTAATGGTGCCCAAGCAAGTAAACTAGAATCATCAGGCCTAGTGCTAGGCACTAACTTAATTCCATTTGCTTCTGCCATACCTTTATATTCAACCCATGACAGCAAAGACTCAATTTGTGTTCCTGGACCAGAATCAAACATTACAGGACCATATAGGTTAGCTGTATAAATCAAGTCTTCATCAGAGACTCTTTGAGTGGCATCATGTCTTGCACCAGCGGGTTCATAAAACCATATTCCTGGTCCATAACCTTCAGGAGGTCCTGCTCTTACCCCAAGCTGTCCTTGCAAGACCAAGAAATCGCTTGCACCAACGTGTGTATGAGGATCCGCAACACCGTTATGCCTAACTATTAAAGAGACATAACCTGTTTCTTGACTTACTCTTAATATTTTAAGCCCAACATCTTCCATACCAGGTAAAACTAACCAAGGTACTTGTTTCGTATCAACAAAGTGTGGATGAGTTACTTCTGAATGCTTACTGATGTCCGCTTCATCATTAACAAGCTTACCAGCATTTCCACTAGCAATTGCTAAAGGCTCTCCATTCCCATTATATTGTTCACCTTCTATTTCCATGCAGGCTTCTAAAGAGTTTGGCACAAGAATAATTTTCTTATCTTTAGCCATTTTCATTACATCAAGTGCTGTTAATAAAGAGTCAAGCGATCCATCTTCTTTCAAAAATGCAACTGCACTATAAAAGTTTGCTAAAACTTCTGTGTCTTCTATAGCTAAGAATGAATTAACTCTAGAATTGGCACAAACAAAGCCCCATGTTCCTGGATTCAAAATGCTCTTAGAGCCTTCTTGATTGTATTCTGCCTTTCCAGAAAGGATAAGCATATCCATTCCTCCAAGGTAAACAGAAGCAGGAAGAGAGCTTCCTGCTTCTAGTTTAAAAATAAGACTAAAAATACCGCTTTCGCTACTTGCTCTTGCTGGTTTTATAGACATACCAGGTGCATTAGGTATGGGTATCCACGGAAGTTTATTGGTGTCTATACAGTCACCAACACCGGATGGGTTATATTCTGGATTTGCTGCCATATGTTTCTCCTAATTAGAAATTATAAGTAAGACTAGCTTGATAAAGCTTCTGAACACCATAAGTACCTATAATAAACGTATCACCTATAGTAGCTTGGTCATTAGAGAGATTTGGGAAAACCTCCATATCAGTATAATAATCTTCATCAAAAACATTATCTAATGTTAGTACTAAATCCCAAGGTCCATTAGTAAATCCTGCTTGAATGTTGAATACATCATAACTTGGATTTTTAAGAGCTCCAACTACAGGCATACCTATACCTTGACCGGTATGACTCCATTGAATTCCAAGCGTAAATTCTGTTCCATTAAAAATAGTGTTTGCATAGTCTGCTGCAATAAGGAAACCATTATCTATAGTTCCAGAAGGAGTTAATCCACTTAGGTCAGTACCATCAGCAAGTACAGTACCTTCAGTAAATTCTGAATCTACCCAACCAGCCGCTAAAGATAAAGTTAGATTATCAGTAGCTTTAGTTGTAATTTCAAATTCCAGACCATTTTGCTCACTGTCACCTATATTTGTAACATACTCAATAAGTCCTGGTCCTCCAGGATTAGGAGCTACTACTTGGAACGCTCTGTCTTTGTAGTCGATATCAAAATAAGCTATAGCAATAGAAGTTTTTCCATCATTTATAGTTCCTTTCCAGCCTAACTCATTTTGAGTAGCTTCCTCTTTTCCAAACGAACCCAGCAATCTATTCCCACTACCATCTGTATAAGGAACACCATTATTTAATCCACCTGGTTCATATCCTTTAGATGACGTGAAGTATGCGATTGAATTATTTTCTAGAGTTCTGGTTATTGAAACTCTAGGAAGAGTCTCAGTATCATCAACTTTGCCAGCATGAATTCCGCCATTAGTTTCTGAATCAAGATTGAGTTCAGTTTCTTCCCACTTATCAGATCTAAGACCTACATCTAATCTCCATTGATCAACTTCGTAAGAGATATTTCCGAATAAAGCATTATGAGTGTTTTCTTCAATAATCTTTTCAAATGGCATTGCAAATACAAACCCTAATCCAAGTGCATCAGGACCAAAAGTCAGAAAAGAATCCATTGTTCTTTCATAATCAGACATGTAAGCACCGAAAATCCATTGCAGATTACTATCTGTTGTTGATGTAAAGCGGATTTCTTGAGTTTGAATATCCATTTCTTCTGGCCTGGTTGTATTGAAATACCAGAACTGAGTTAAGTCTACATCTGTAATTCTCGTGCTCTCAGTATCAGTTGAAGAAGTTATGCTCGTTATATCAAATCCATCTAAAGACCAATTTAATTCCAACATAGCAGCTGTCGTTTCTGCATCTCTAGTTGAATTAGTGCCAGTATCTAAAGTTTTAGGATATTGGAATGAACCTGGTTGACCAAGCTCTCTAGCCCAAGCATTTACTGGGCCAAGATACTCATTTCTTCTAAAAGAGGCATATAAAGAAAGGTTATCAGATAAAGACCCTGAAATTGAAACTCTAGCTCCATCTTGACTATATGCCCCAACATTTTTAGGTTGATTATCTATCCCGTCAGAATTGGGATTTTTTATGAAACCGTCATCATCTCTTGAAAAGGCGAAGACTCTCATTGCCCAGTCACCTTGAAGGGGTATATTGGCCGATACTTCTGT
>TARA_B100001175_G_scaffold317713_1_pt1 | contig 10820 bp, 10 predicted proteins | sample TARA_B100001175 | Tara Oceans TARA_B100001175
ACCTAGCTCCAAAAAATTTTACTTTTATATCAAGAGAGAGTACTGCAAGTAAAGCAAACCAAGCATCTCTATATGCAGTGTGAGGTGCACCAATTAGTACCATTCTATTAATATTTGGTATCTCACCAATAATAGTCCACTTTTCTCTTTTTAATAAAAACCTTGCAATTGGGCCAAGTATTCTACGTCTTTTTTTGTGGTAATGATTTGGTGTTCCTTTTATTTCCATAACAATTTATACTAATGAATTTATGCACAGCTAGATGATTGCATTTCAAGTAATTAAATATAATAAACATTTAAAGTTTCATTAATAAAATATTTAAATATTTCTTTTTTCCTTTAAATATGATTCCCCGAAATTATAATAGTAACTATGTATTAAAAGGTAAGTGAAGCTAATGAATGATCATTTTGTACTTTTTGTGGATGATAAAACTATTTTTAATTCTAGATGGCTTGATCCTGATGATCCTAGCTATATTAATTCCCAAAGTAAAATAATTCGCAGTCCTAATCCGCCAGATTATTTTATAGATAATATTCCAAAAGATTTTACTGTTGAAGGATTTGCTGAAATGGGATTTGATAGAATTGTTTCTTGGTTAGAAAAAGTTTTTAAAAATGATATTATTCTACCAATTAATATGAGTGAATTATTATACAAAGCTAAATATAAAATATTAGTTGATTTAAATAAAATGAAATGGTCTGAGATAATTGAAAACTCACACCGATGTATTTTTATTGATATATGGGCTGAAGCCATACAAATTACTACAAAGGATTTAAATACGATTGTTCTCAAAGATTGGGAATATTTTATTAGTGTTAACTTTTATAATATATTTAAAGAAGAGTTATTTAGTAAAGAAGGAATAGATAACTGGCATTTATTTAAATATGTAAAAAAATGGTATTTAAATAATAAACAGTTAAAATTATAAATTAAAGGAGATATAAATGAAAGAATATATTATCGGCATGATAACTGGAGCTTCATTAATTGTTGCTGCGTTTTTATTTATGGGTCAAACTAACATTGATCATGAAAATGATTATGAATATGTTGGTACTTACGGTAGCTCAAATGCCATGATGGTGTTGAATCGTAAAACTGGAGTAATGCTAACTCGCTTTGTTTCTGATGTATCAAATGATAACACTTTTCATGAAATAAATTGGGCAAAACAAAGTGAAAGATGGGTTGCTAAATAAATCCAATGTATTGTTTTACTTTAATTTATTTATTAGTAATCAATATCATTTTTGGTCAGGATGAGGTTCAAATTAATAACCTAATAATTAAAGATGACATTTATTATCAACCTTTGGATACAAAACCTTATACTGGTAGGATAATTGATATTAATAATGATGGAAATATTATATTAGAAACTAATTGTAATAGAGGGGAAATAAACGGTCCTTGGACTGCATGGTATGATAATGGGGAAAAAAAATATGAAGGTCATTATAAAAATGGATATAAAGATGGCCTTTGGAAAGGTTGGCATGATTCTGGCAAATTATGGAAAGAGGGTTTTTATTTTTATGATAAAAAAGAAGGGACATGGATATACTGGTATTTGAATGGAAATAAACAAGAATTAAAGACATACCGTAATGGAAAACTGAATGGGCCTATAAAAAAATGGTATTCAAATGGACAGCAAAAAATGGAAGGATTTTATAAAGAAATAAGCGAGTATGGAATTTCATCAAAATATGGTAAATGGGTGTTTTATCTTAATAAATCAGGTACTGCTAGAATTTCTAAATACTATGCAAGCAATTAAACAGTCCCAATTACTGTATATTATAATTATATCATTTATTGTACCAATTATTGGTAATAATTATGACAGTTATAATACAATCGATAAAAAAGGAGTATTTCTAAATTTTGATTTTGGTGATCATTATATTGATGTAAAAGAAAAAAGAAACTATAATATTGATATAGGAGAACTCACTTGGTATAGGTATCCAGCATTTAGTTATGTTGAGCCTACTTACTGGTATTTCGTTAATGGAGCTAGAGAGCCCTTTGCTTTAAATATGGGATATGTAAATGATGAACTATATGATATAAAGTTAATTTCTTTAAATAATTATGAAAATGTAGATGAAATAAAAGAAATTTATATAAGAAAATATGGTTTGGATTACGTTAAAAAGGCTTCTGGCCTAGGATATTCATATACTTGGTTAGTAAATAATATAAAAGTCACGATTGGTAGAAATAATAAAGGACGAGGTGATTGTATAATTCATTATTCAATTGTAGATAATTATACTGTAACTAAATGAATAATTACTCAATGATCTATGATAGCATTAACCAATATATCTATACCTTCATGAAGTGTATCTTTATCAATAGTTAATGGCATTAGTGTTCGTATCACGTTACCAAATGTCCCAGCCGTAATCATTATTAATCCATTTTCAAGAGCTTTCTGATGAATTTTATTCGTTCGTTCTTTATCCGGTTCTCCCGTCTTATCATTAATAATTTCAATTCCTATCATTGCACCCATACCTCTTATTTCTTTTATCCAAGGGCATTTGGGAATAATACTATTAATTCTAGTTCGAAGAGTTTCACCAATTATATTAGCATTTTTTGGTAATTGTTCTTCTGCCATAATTTCAAGTACTGCTAAAGCGGCTTCACAGGCTACAGGATTTCCGCTATATGTTCCTCCAATTCCACCAATATGAACTGAATCAATAATTTCACTTTTACCAATAACGCCACTTAAAGGAAGTCCTCCTGCAATTGATTTTGCAACGGTTATCATATCTGGTTCAATACCAAATTGTTCAATTGCAAATAATGATCCTGTTCTACCAAATCCAGTTTGGACTTCATCCGCAATAAACAAAATTTGATTTTCCTCGCAATATCTTTTCAGTTCTATCATTTTAGTTTTAGAAGCCGGAATAAACCCACCTTCACCAAGGACAGGTTCAATAACAACACAAGCAATATTTTTAGCATCAAAATCAGTATTATCAAAATTTAATTCATTTTGATTATTTGGATAAGGTAATCTGTATACTTCTGGGGAAAATGGACCAAATCCTTTTTTATAGGGATCTTCTTTATACGTCATTGACATAGTCATTAATGTTCTTCCATGATACGCATGGCTAAATACTAAAACGCCCATTCTATTTGTATACGATCTTGCAATTTTGACAGCATTTTCAACAGCTTCTGCCCCAGAATTAAAAAATGCAGCTTTGCATGGTATATTTATCGGGGCAAGACTAGATAATTTTTCAGCAAGTTTAATATAGCTTTCATAGGGAGCTACTGTGAAACAAGTGTGTAGATAATTTTTAACTTGATTATTTATTGCATGTATAACCTTTGGATGAGAATGCCCAATATTCATGGTCCCTATTCCTCCTGCAAAGTCAATAAAAATATTATTATCTACATCGGTTAAAAGAGCCCCCTCACCCTTTGCTATATAAATATTACAAACAGTTCCATGTCCTTGAGCTACACTATTGGATCTTCGGCTAGCCAATTCTAATGACTTGGGTCCTGGAATATTTGTTAATATCTTAATTGACATTTATCATTACCATTTACAAATTGAATTTACTTTTATTTTATTAGATAAAAATTATTCAAAAGTTATTTATGAATTGTAAAGCTATATTTTTAGAAATGGTTAATAGTTATAATAAGATTTTTGGTTCAGGAATCACGGGAATAGCAATAACTATTCTAATATGGATTATCTGTATCAAAATAAGCACTTTCTTTTCAATTCCAGAGATGGGTATATCTCCATTATTTAGAAAAATCCTTATTATTTTATTTTCAATAGATTCGAGTATTCTTATTGTTTGGAGTCTGATGGTATTGCCAATTGGCGATAGAGGAAATAAATTTATATCTAATGGCCCTTATCAATATGTTCGACACCCTTTCTATGCAGCTTTTATTTGGAGCGGAACTGGTATTATTTCTATGATTTATAAATCTTGGCTATTGTTAATTTTTATCATACCAATACATATTTTTTGGGTGTGGCATATCCAAAAAGAAGAGAAATTATTACTAAATCAGTTTGGTTATGAATATGAGCAATATATGATGAAAACACCCCAGTTCTTTCCAAGATATATTTCATCAAAAGAAGTCGAATGAAAAATTTCTACATTATCATTTTTGTTAATTTTATGGTTGCACAAGACACGACATTTAACTGCAGTGAATGGTCACAGATTTCTTTTGGAGAATATATTATAGAGAATAACGTTTGGGGACAAGGAGAGATCGATGATTTTATTCAATGTATTTATCGTACGGGTAGTGGAGATAATATTCATTTTGGTTGGAGTTGGGATTGGCCAAATGAAAATAATGAAGTTAAATCATACCCTGAAGTAATATATGGAAAGAAGCCATGGAGTAGTAGTTCCACTACACAAGAGTTACCTATCAAAATTAACAATATTGATGAGTTATATGTAGATTACGATTTAAACATGAGTGCGAATGGATCTTATAATTTGGCTTTTGAATTTTGGGTGACAACGGATTCTTTATCCTCGCAAACTGGAATAACAACAGAGGTTATGATTTGGATGGATAATAACATTATTAACCCTGCTGGAAGTTTGATTGCTAGTGTTAATTTTGATGGTTTTCAATACAATGTATATAGAGCTAATTGGGACACGTGGACATATATAGCATTTTTATCAGTTGAGCCTCAGTATAGTGGATTATTAGCAGTACATAATTTTGTTCATTACCTAGTAAATGAGGGGATGCTTGATACAGATGAATATTTTGCAGACTTTGAAATGGGAAATGAGGTTATATATGGAACAGGGCAAACAGATATAAATAAATATGATCTTTATGTTAATACGAATCCGTTATCAATTAATAATTATTCTTCTATTTCAAATTCATATCATTTATCAACGAATTACCCTAATCCATTTAATGCAATAACCAGTATTGATTTCTCTATACCAATTGACCAATTTATAAGTATGAAGGTTTATGACATTTTGGGCAATGAAATAGCGATTTTAATTAATGATAACTTATCAGTTGGAAAGCATCGTATTCAATGGGATGCATCCCATTATTCTTCAGGTCTATATTTTGTAAAATTAGAATGTGAGAATTATTATAATATGAGAAAAATACTATTATTAAAATAAACTCTTTATGCATACCAGATGAAAATTTATTGCATTATCCATTTTGGACTAATTATAACTAATATGAAAATATTAGAATCTACTATTTAGATGTGGGTCCAGAATTAGTTCAACTAATTGTATACTCTATAGATAATTATTGAGTTATTTATCTAAATTTGAGTAATTAAACCACACATGAAAGGTATTATAAAGTATTAATGAAAGATATTCCACTATTTCCACTAAATATTGTTGCCCTACCAAAGGAAAAAATACCTTTACATATTTTTGAGCCTCGATATAAGAGAATGATTAAACAAAGTATTAATTCAGGAGAACCATTTGGTATTGTTCTTCAAGATCAAGATGGATTAAAAAGTATAGGCTGCTCCGTAAAAATAATTAATGTTATTAAAGAATATCCATCTGGTGAATTTGATATTATTGTTGAAGGACAAGAGTGCTTCCAAATCAAAAACAAAATTCAAGAAAATGACAATTTATGGGTTGGAACTATTTCGTATTTACAAGATCAATCTAAGATTAATAAAGATTTATTGGACAAAATAAGAGATCAATATTTACATATTATTCTAAAACTAGGAGTTAATGAAGATATGGAAAGACATATAAATAAAAATAAATCATTTGATTTCATTGAGTTTATTAATCTACCTAATAAGATAAAGCAAGAGCTTATTGAAGAGAATAATGAGAATAAGAGATTAACAATTATTAATCGAATATTTACAGCCGTTATGTCAATATCAGATTTTGGTTCAAATGGTCAGCAAATATCTGAAGCGTAATAGATATAATTAAAAAATAAAAAAGAGGAATACAATGCAAGAAAAAAGAGCAAATAATGATAGAAGGAATGAACACAGAAGAAAAGATAATCAGGAAACAAATACTAATAATAGATCAGGAGGAGACAGAAGAGAAGGAAATGATAGAAGAGATCAAAATAAATAGATTTTAATTTCTATTTTTTTATTTTACTAATAACACGCTTAAGAAAAAATAATGACTTTTTTAAGATAATATATTAGATCGGTTATATACTGATGAAAAAAATATTAAAGATTTTTTTATTTGCGACTTGTGTTTATCTCCTGCTCATAATAATACCTATATCTTCACTAGATAAAGATATGGGAGGTAATTATAACAATCCCTCACAACATGCATTTATTAATGAGTTTTTTGGTACCATTTCTTCCTCCGCTAATTTGAATCGGGGATTTCCTTTAATGCCCGTTCGAGAAAATAATTTCAAAAGTCCAAATAAAGAAAAATTGGGGAAATTATTATTCTTTGACCCGTTATTATCTGGAGATAATAATTTTTCTTGTGCTCATTGTCATCATCCGGATCTTGGGTTTACAGACAATAGAGCATTATCGATGGGTCATGGTGGTTCAGGTATTGGTCCAAAAAGAATAGGTGGAACTGTTCTGCGTAGAAGCTCTCCTACTATATGGAATTCTGGATATAATCATAAACAATACTGGGATGGTAGAGCAGATGACCTTGAACATCAAGCTGGTTTTCCAATTCAAGATATGCAAGAGATGGCGCAGGATAAAGATGAGCTTATCAAGGAGTTACTAGACATACCCGAATATGTGCAGTTATTTAATGAGGCTTTTGGGAGTAATGATGTAAAAAAATCTGTTACTTTTGAAAATATAACCTTTGCAATTGCAGCATTTGAAAGAACGATAACCGCTAATAATACACGATTTGATCAATATAGTCGTGGAAACCACTTGGCTTTATCTAAATCTGAAAGAAGGGGATTAAATCTATTCCGTTCACTAAAAACACGATGTTTTGAATGTCATAATTTTCCAACATTTAATAACCCCGATTTCAAAGCTATTGGTGTTCCAAATATAAAAAATAATGAACCGGACTTAGGTCGTGCTGAAATAATTGGAAAGGGTTATGAGAATGCTTTTAAGGTTCCCACATTAAGAAATATTGCTTTAACTGCACCCTATATGCATAACGGCATATTTAATACCTTAGATGAAGTTGTAGATTTCTATGCAGGTGGTGGTGGGAGATCCCATGGATTTAAGAATTCACAGCTAGATGATAAAATAAGAAAATTTGATTTGAGCCACGATGAGCGTAAAGACTTAGTTGCTTTTATGCATGCGCTTACAGATGAATCAAATAAGCCAACAATTCCTAAAAGAGTTCCTTCTTCTTTGCCTATTGTCCCATCCTTAGATAATCAGTCTTTAGAGATGAGTGGTAAACAAGTTAAATATATTGAACCTGAAAAAAATAATATCGATAGAATTGGAAAAAAATTAATTATTCATTCCGGACAGAGAATTCAGGATGGCATTGAGAATGCTGAAGAAGGAGATACTATTTTAGTACAATCAGGTGAATATTTTGAGACACTTATGATTGATAAATCTAATATTACTATTATGGGTGATAAAAAAAATGGCGATCTACCAGTACTAAATGGTAAAAATATTTTACCAGATGCAGGTGTAGGGACTGGAAGCAATATTGAAATTAATGGTTTTATAATTAAGAATTATACGGCAAACGGTTTAATGTTAAATAGATCCAGAGATGTCACTTTTAGAAATATACATTGTAAGAACACCGGTTTATATGGTTTATATCCAGTAGAATGTGTCGGAGTTCTTGTTGAAGATTGTAGTGTTACCGGGATCAGTGATGCGGGTATATATATTGGCCAATCAAAAGATATTATTGTTAGAAATAATGTTACGTACGCAAATGTTACTGGTATAGAAATTGAAAATTCAGTAAACGCATTGGTTGAGAATAATGAAGTATATGATAACGCTGGAGGTATTTTAGTATTTCTTCTACCAAATAATCCTTCAAAAGTATCTTTAAATTGTAGAATTATTAATAATTATATATACAAAAATAATCATATCAATTTTGGTGAGCCTGGATCGATTGTAAGTAATGTTCCAAGTGGTACGGGTCTTATGATAATGGCTGGAGATAGCGTTGAGGTAACAGGGAATCGATTCCATGACAATCAGTCTTTTGGAGCATCTGTTATAGGCCTCGATCTATTTTTTGGAAATGATTTTGTTTACGATGTTGATCCAATTCCAGATGCATGCTGGTTACATGATAATGAATATATAAATAATGGTTATAACCCTGCAAAAATTGTTAAAGACTCTGGCTTAGATGGGGCAGATTTACTTTGGGACGTAACTGGTTATGGTAATAATTGGGATGAACAAAATGCTACAAGTATACCACCAACTTTACCCAATAAAGATTGGTCATGGTTAGCTAGAAAAACAAATTATAGAGTGTGGAGATTATTATTTAATATAGTAGGCTAATTTTTGCTATAGTTGGAAATGAATAATTTAATAAAATTACTTTTAGTTATACTATTTACCCACTTAAGGGGTCAAGAATTATATGATCCATATACAGTTCACAATATGAATATTGAATTCTATAATTCTAATTACGATTCTATTTTACAGGCAAGATGGTATGAGGATGATAAAAGCTATTTGCTAGCTGATATAACTGTTAATGGAGTCATCTATGATAGTGTTGGTGTTAGATATAAAGGAAACTCATCATTTGTTGAAGCTAATAATAGTGGGAACCCGAAACTTCCATTTAATATTGATGTAGAATTTGTTCATGATGATCAAAATGTGATGGGCTATGAAAAACTTAAACTGTCAAATTCTATCTTTGATCCAACATTTGTTAGAGAAACAATTGGCTATTCATCTTCGGGCTTCTATTTGCCCACACCAGAAACAGGTTATATGAATGTATCTATCGATGGTGAAGAATTAGGTTTGTATGTAAATGCGGAGTCTATCAATAAACAATTTTTACGCAAGCATTTTGGTAATGATAATGGAACTTTCTTCAAGTGTGAACCTCAATTTCAATATGGAGAAGATTATCTAGCATGGCCAGATTTAGTTTGGCATGGGGCAGATTCTAATGCATTTGAATACCAAAAAGGGTATGAATTAAAATCACAACACGGATGGTCGGATTTAATCGAATTAATATCTACACTAAATTTTCATACCGAAAACATTGAAGGCATATTAAATGTTGATCGGGTCTTATGGTATTTTGCTTCCTCTGTAGTAATGCCTGATCTTGATAGTTATATCTTTCCATTCTTACCACATAATTATTATTTATATAAAAATGCTAGTGGACAGTTTGAAGTTATTCCATGGGATAAGGATCAATCATTTGGAGGAAGTGTAATTAATCTTTTTCTACTTTTTGGAGGGAATCAGTATTGGGTCTACAACCATTCACCATTTCATTATGAAAACGATTCAACTAGACCGTTATTTAGTAAATTAATGCAGGTTCCACTTTATAAGATGATATATACTGCACATATGCGAACAATAATCGACGAAATATATAATACAGAATATTATTATTCTTGGGCAACAGAGATACAGGATAGTATTGAAACATATGCGTTGAATGATCCTAATTTATTTTACCCTTTCACTTTTGGTGATTATTTTCGGTATAATGTTACTAATTACTTAAGTACCAATTATATTGATATTTGTGGAATTGTTTCCACAGTTGGACCAAGAAGAACATATTTATTAAATAACTCGGAAATTGCTAAATCAGCACCAATAATCTCTTCCGTTAATCAAAATAACATTAATCCATTTCCAGGTGATTCTGTTTTTATTAATGCAACGGTTGAAAATGCAACACAAGTTGAACTTATGATCACAATTAATCCATACTCGACATTTTTTCAATCCATAGAGATGTATGATGATGGTATGCATAATGATGGTTATGAAAATGATAATATTTATGGTGCTCTCGTACCATATTTTTCAGATGGTGAACATATAAAGTACTATATTAGAGCAAGAGATAATGATGCAATTATTCTTAAACCAAGAAAAGCCACCCGCGACTTCTTTGAATATTCTATTAGTTCTTTACCTGCGGATGGTACTACACCTATAATAAATGAAATAAATTATAATTCGAGTGACTCATTTAATCCTGATGACTGGGTAGAAATATATAATCCTACAGATTCATTATTTAATATAAGCAACTGGGTATTTAAAGATGAAGCAGATGATCATACTTTCATAATTCCTGATGGAACATTACTTAATCCAGGCGAATTTTTAGTAATATGCAGAGATACTATCGCATTTAAGAACTATTTTCCCAATGTAAACTCATTTGTAGGTGATCTTGGTTTTGGACTGAGTGGCGGTGGAGAATTACTACGTCTGTACAATAATAATGAAATGTTGATAGATTCATTAACATATGATGATGATGATCCTTGGCCACCAGAGCCAGATGGTGATGGGCCAACACTAGAGCTTATAAATCCTTTTAGTGATAACAGCATATATAGCAATTGGACATCCTCATTAGGAAACGGTACTCCTGGTGAGCCGAATAGTAATTATCTTGGGCACTCAGATAATAATACTATAGTTGAGGATTATCGATTATACCAAAATTATCCTAATCCATTTAATCCTATGACTAAAATCATGTATTATCTTCCAAAGAAAAGTGAAATTTCATTAACCATATATGATGCACTTGGAAGAGTT
>TARA_B100001175_G_scaffold314930_1_pt1 | contig 10798 bp, 6 predicted proteins | sample TARA_B100001175 | Tara Oceans TARA_B100001175
CCTAGAATCGTCCAAGCTGCAGGAATTCCAGATTTTTCCACAAATTTAATTAGCTCTTTCTCAGCATTACCTAAAATAACACCTTGACCCCAAACGATAAAAGGTTTTTTTGCATTATTTATTAATTCAGCAGCTAGTTTAATATTGTTGAGATTAATTTTTGGTTCTGGCTTATAACTTCTAATACCCTCAGTTTTTTGGTAAGAAAAATTAATTTTTTCAAATTGGGCATCTTTGGTTATATCAATTAAGACAGGTCCAGGTCGTCCGCTTTTAGCTATGTAAAATGCCTTAGCAAATATTTCAGGAATTTCTGATGCTTTGGTTATTTGATAGTTCCATTTGGTAATAGGCGTTGAAATTCCGATAATATCAGTTTCTTGAAATGCATCACTTCCAAGCAAGTGTGAACTAACTTGACCGGTAATACAAACCATTGGAGTAGAATCAATTTGAGCATCTGCTAAGCCTGTTACTAAATTTGTAGCTCCAGGTCCTGAAGTTGCTATAGCAACTCCTACTCTGCCAGAAATTCTTGCAAAACCTTGTGCAGAATGAGTAGCACCTTGTTCGTGTCTAGTTAACACATGATATATTTTATCTTGGTATTTATATAATTCATCATAAACAGGCATTATTGCTCCTCCTGGATATCCATATATGATATCTACTTGCTCCTCTAATAAACATTTTATAACAGCCTCACTACCGGTAATTTTTGACATAATATTTTAATTAAAATTCATCAGTTACACATCCCAAAGAAGCTGAAGAAACAACATTAGCGTATTTATATAATGATCCTTTTTCAACCTTTAATGGAGGGGTTTTCCAATTTTTTCTCCTTGTTGCTAATTCTTTATCGGAAACATGTAACGTTATAGTATTACTTTCAGCATCAATTGATATTTTATCTCCATTTTTAACAATAGAAATATTTCCACCCACCTGTGCTTCAGGGGTTATATGACCAACAACAAAACCGTGTGTTCCACCTGAAAATCTTCCATCTGTAATTAACGCAACATCTTTTCCTAAACCAGCACCCATAATTCCAGCAGTTGGCTTTAACATTTCTGGCATTCCAGGGCCACCCTTTGGACCCACATATCTGATTACCACAACATCACCCTTTTTAACACTCCCATTTTTTATGCCAATATTTGCTTGTGCTTCAGAATCAAATACATTTGCTGTACCGCTAAAATGAAGCCCTTCCTTTCCGGTTATTTTAGCAACACTTCCTTCTCTAGCTAAATTTCCGTATAATATCCTTATATGACCTGTTTCTTTTATGGGGTTTTCAAATGATCTAATTACATCTTGTTCAAAACTTATATTTGCAACATTATCTAAATTTTCCTTCAAGGTTTTTCCAGTTACGGTTAAACAATCGCCATGTAAAAAACCTTTTTTGAGTAAATATTTAAGTACAACAGGAATTCCTCCGATATCATGTAAATCTTCCATTAGATACTTTCCACTAGGTTTTAAATCGGCAATAAAGGGAGTTTTTTCACTAATTCTTTGAAAATCATCAAGTGTAAAATCAATTTTTGCAGCTCTTGCAATTGCAAGAAAATGTAAAACTGCATTTGTTGATCCTCCTAGAGCAACAACAGTTGTTATAGCGTTTTCTATTGATTTTTTGGTTATTATATCTAATGGTTTAATATCAGCCTCAATTAGTTTCTTCATCGACTTTCCTGTGTCAATTGAAACTTTATTTCTTGTGTTATTGTTGGCAGGAATTGAAGAAGAAAATGGTAAAGACATACCTGTTGCTTCAATAGCCGAAGCCATAGTATTTGCAGTGTACATTCCTCCACATGCTCCAGACCCAGGACATGATTTTTTGATAATTTCTTTGTATTCTTTATTGTCAATTGATCCTGAAACTTTCTCTCCCCATGCTTCAAACGCAGAAACAATATCTAATTTTTTCTTTTTGTGGCAGCCAGAATCAATTGTCCCCCCATATAGTAAAATTGATGGTCTATTCAATCTTATCATTCCCATCAGTGCACCTGGCATATTTTTATCACAACCAACAACGGTGATTAAACCATCATAACTCATCGCTTGTACAACTGTTTCAACAGAATCTGCAATTATATCTCTGGACGGTAAAGAATATCTCATTCCTGGTGTTCCCATAGAAATTCCATCACTTACTCCGATTGTATTAAAAATTAAGCCAACAAAATCGATACTATTAACTCCCGATTTTACGTCTAAAGCTATATTATTAAGATGCATGTTACAAGGGTTGCCTTCGTATCCAGTACTTGCAATTCCTATCAGAGGTTTATTAAAATCTTCATCTGAGAATCCAATAGCATACAACATTGCCTGTGCAGCAGGTTGTGAATTATCCTGTGTAATCGAGGAACTATATTTATTTAATTTTTCCATCTGTAAAAAAGAAAATTACCTATGTAAATAAATTTAAATAGATAATCTAATCTGTAAAGAAAAACTTTTTCTTCAATTAAAAAAAGAATTATTCAGAAAACTTAAAGACTATAAATTAGTCTTAATGTGATAAATCTTGGTTGAATAAAGTATTCATTGGTACTAACAGAGATATTAGATACATTTGATTGACTTTGGGATTTTGTATCCAATAAGTTAGTTGCTCTTAATTCAAACTCCCATTTACTGTCCTTATCCCTTCTGTAAGAAATAGCTGCATCAAAAAATTCATAATCGTTAATAATTGAATTTTGATCTTTGAACTTGGTCGTGGAATAATTTGATCTGAAAGTAAATGATTTTAATATAAGTGCATCTATTTCAATAAATGGACTTTCTGTGAAATACTTAGTTTCTAAATCTCCAATATTTGTTTCACTTACCGAGTACTTCATACCGGCTTCGAAGTTGGGAGCATTCTTAAATAAAGTCCTCACAGAGGCATTATAGTTTTGAGAGAAAGTTTCGTTTAAGCTTGGCCTTGAGGTGTCCTGTATAAATTGATTAAATTTAGATAAATTAAAGTTTGTCCCTAAAGTTCCTCTTATCTTACCAAAAGATCTTTGATATCTTCCGAATGCGGATATATTTTCATCCGCGAATCCAGAATTAAAGGGACTACTTGTAGCAATTACACTTTCAAAACTAGTTAGATTTCTTATTTGATCAATAGATTTATTGTAGTTGATTCCAGCATATACATTTGTATAATTAAAAAGGTTAAAACTATAATAGTTTAAACTTATATTATGCGAAATTGCATTTTGTAAATCCTGTGTGCCGATAAAAATTGAGTTGTAGTTATTTAATACTAGTCCTCTAGCAATTTTACTAACATCTGTAAATTGTGTTCTCATTGCATAATTTAACCTGAGTGTCTCGCTGTCCTTCAGTTGAATAATCATATTAAAATCAGGAAGGAGTTTAAAAAATGATTTTTTATAATTTATAAATCCAGCGTCAAAAGCCTCATTCTGAGAATTTTCAGAATTGTATGAATGAGCTGTAAATCCTGGGCTGATTGTAAATTTTCCAGTTTTTAATCTATAATGTAATCCCAAATAAATGTCATTAAACACATACCTAACATCATTATAATCTGTACCATTAATTATTATAGGAGTTGGATTATATATTTCATCACTTGAACTGGAGAGAAACTGAAAAATATCTGAGCCAAATTCCTGCTTACTGTAAATTGTTCCAAAAGTCAAATTAATATCGCTCTTTTTATTTATAATATTCCAGTAATCAACTTTAGCATCTAGTTGGTTTGACTTAACCTTTTTTTCCTGAGCAATATTATAAAAGGGAAGAGAATTATCCAGTCCTAGTCCAGTAGCTGTAGTTTGATAGTTCTCGTTATTTTCCAAAATAGCATTATAAAAAGGATCTTCATCCTTGATTAAATGTTGGGCTTCTAAAGCAAAAATATTTTTTTCATTAAGTGTGTAATAATAATTCAGGTTCTGATTTATACTAAATGTTTCAGCATCATCTAATTGATCAATAGCTCCAATAACAGAAGATAAATAATTTTGATCTTGAGATTCATTTGTTAATCTGCCTAAAATCTCGTAATCAAGCTGATTATTGACATTTGGGATATATTTTAATGAAAACTTACCAATTCCAAGCTCACTAATTTGAGAAGTGTTTGTTTGGGTATATTCATCTGGAATATTTTGAGGTAAACCAACATATTGAGTGCTGTTATTTTGTTGTATCTCAGTCTCACTATTTGTCAGAATTAAAAAGGCAGAATAGTCAATTTTCTTATCTGGTGAATAGCTTGAGTTTATTGCAACAAACTCAGTATTAATATCCTTTGCTCTATTATTTTGAAGCTGTAAAAAACTAAGATTATTGTTTCCAAGAGAAATATTTGTACCGCTTTTTCCACTTGGTCTGTTAAAGCCTGCTGAAAAATTCCAATAATCTCTTCTTGTAAAGGCCTGTTCACCAATATTGTTCAGATCGCCAATAACATTTATACTGTAGGTTGGGCTGTAATAAAAAAGCTTTGGTTGAAAAATGTGCAAGTCCAGCTTTTGATTTTGTGTATAAGCAGGTGATTCACCTGCACCTGCAAGTATATTTCCAAACCAAAATTTATCTTTTCCTTTTTTTAACTTAATATTAATTGCAATATTCTCCTGATTATTTTGAACTGAACTAAGTTGACCAACTTCTGCATAATTCTTTAAAATTTGAACCTTATCAACAGCTTTTGAAGGAATATTCTTCGAAGCAATTTTAGAATCACCATCAAAAAAATCTTTTCCTTCAACCATAATTTTTGTGACAGCTTTCCCCTCAACCTCTATTTCACCATCGTCATTAACCTCAACTCCAGGTAGATTTTTTAAGACATCTTCAAGCTTTCTCTCTGTTCCAGTTTTAAAAGAATCGGCATCATAAACAAGCGTGTCACCACTAACTACTACTGGCATTTCATAAGTCAATTCAACAGCATCTAGCTGGTTGTCAGATCTAAGCAAAAAGTCTTTAGCTAAATCAGTTTCCCCTGATTTAAATGTTTGAGAAAATGTAGCCATCCCTATATAGCTAACTTGGAGATTATAATTATTATTTTTCTTTAAATTTAACTTATAAACCCCTTGATTGTCTGACATGGCAAAAGTCTCAAGAGTATTTGATTCAGAATCAATAAGAATTATGTTAGCCAATTCTAGAGGAGTGCCTAAACTATCGGTAACCTTACCACTCATCTTTATTTGAGAAAATGTCATTGAGCTTATTAGTAAAAAAAGAATTATAGTATATTTTTTCATTATTTAATTTTTTAATGATAGTTCATACATGTCCCTAGGAACCCTAGGATTCATTAATTTAAACCAAATCACCGGAACAAAAGAAAGTAAAATACTTGTTGGATAACCATAAGGTAATTGCGGGGAATCATCAATCGAGCTCAAGTTTTGATATTCAGTTTCGGCTATCCTATGGTGATCACTATGCCTTGTCAATTCATATAGAACTATTCTCCCAAGAATGTGATTTGAATTCCATGAGTGTTTCTGTTGAACTCTCTCATATCTTCCAGATGGTAATTTTTTTCTAAGTAATCCATAATGTTCAATATAATTAACACTTTCAAACATTATAATTGAAAAAAGAGCAGCGAGTAGACAGAATACCAATCCTTTTAACGAAAACAGAAAGAGAATCAAAAGTAAATATGACAGTTGAATTATAGCATACCAAAACATATCATTATAAATTGAAAAAAATGAAATTTTTTTCTTTGATAATCTATTCTTCTGAATTTTTATAGCACTTAAGAGCTCTCCCCGAATAGCACTTATCCAAAAAGAATATATTGGCTCATTATATTTTGCAGTTACAGGATCCTCTTTTGTTGCAACATTTAAATGGTGGCCAAAGTTGTGCTCTAAATAAAAATGCATATAGAGAGATGGTATTAAAAGGAATTTCCCTAAAAACCTTTCATATGTTTTAGTCCTATGACATAATTCATGAGCTACATTGATTCCATTAGAAACTATAACCAAGCCGACTGTGAGTAGTGAACCGATAAATTCTAGTGAAAAATAATCATAGATTATAATTTTTTTAAGCGAAAAAAATAGTAATCCAAACACAATTGGAATATTCAAATAAAGCATAATATCAAAAATCCAATGAATTGCCTTTTCTGACCTTTTTGTTTCTAGTTTGTCAATTCCTAGGGTTGTAAGAATGAATTCTACAATCGGAATAATAATAAATATGTAGGCAGGCGTTATAAATAACCAATAACCTTCAAAATAAATTCCGATTAATGCTGTCAAGGGAATAGAATACGCCATCAAGTATTTAAAATCTGAAAACAGAAAACTATTAAACAATTTTAAATCACTTCTATTCATTTGAAACTTAGTTTTTTCTTATTGATTTAGATCTTCCACCTCTCCACATTTCTCTCATTTCTTTTGTTTTTACCTCGACAATATTTTCAAACTCGGATCTTGACACAAATTCACCTTTAGTTGGCTCTGAAATCTGAATTCTTTTTTCCGGATTCATAACAACTTTAGTACATAACATAACTGTTTTATCTGTTATAAGTTCTAAAATTAGACCCGGAAGACCACCATATTCAGCAGGACCATGGCTTACGGGAATTTGAGGAGTATACCACGCCGTAATAGTTTCAACTTCTGCGTTAACAACTACTTCATTCAGCTCTTCGACTTTTTTATTAGTGTTATCAACTGAACTTTTTTTCTTAATCTTATTATCTTTAGTTTCTTTTGACTCTTTTTCGGCTTTCCTCCAAACACTAGTCATTGTTTTTGGTTTTTTTACCTGTGCCGTCGCTTTAAAACATAGATAATTACCAATCATCTTCTGTTCTTTTTGCATAACCCACTTGATTTTATTTGCATCGTTTGAAATCAAAAACTTTTTACCCATAAACTCTGTACTTTGCAGTGATTTTTTTGTTGAAATATCCTTAAAAACCGGACCACCGGCAGATGCCCACATTCTTCCCCATCCTCTGCCACCACCACTTCCTGGTGCATCTAGCCTTTCCTCTTGCTGATAAACAGATTTAGTCTTGTCAAAGGTTAATATGTAAACTGGTTCTAAAAAAGGTTTCATTCTTTCTTTCATTGATTTTTTTTGTTCAGCGGACATTCTATCTCCCCATGATCCAAAATCCATGGATGTTTGTGTCTTATAAAAGGCCTGACCTTGAAAGTCCTGAGAACTAATTGTTAAGGGAAATAAAAGAATAAATAAGTAAAGGATTTTATTCATATTTTTTTGTTTTAAATTTAGAAACTACACACCAAATCAACTGTTAATATGGAGTTAAATTAATCATAATATTTTTGTACATTGACATTATGAGAACACAATTATTGTTCCTTTTTGTTTTTTTAAATTATTTTTCTGCTCACAATCAAATTACTTTAGATAAAATTGACAGGATTAGTTACGATAATAGCAATCAATTAATTTGGGTTGATAATCTGGGAGAATCTTATTTTTTGGAAGGGGATAAATTAAGAAAAAATAAGAATTTTATTTTTTCAGATTCTTCATTAGGTCTTTTGAATAAAGTTGATTTTTATAATAACTTCAAATTAAAAGTATGGTACCCGGCTTTTAATACCCTAGTAATTTTAGATAATTATTTAAACGAAATAACAAGAGTTCAGTTTAATAAAGCCTCATCCATCTTTGAAATCTCTAATATATCATCTGCAAATGAGAATGATGTCTGGGTTTATGACGAGTCAGACATGAGTATAAAAAAATTTGATTTTTTTAATCAAGTTTTTATTGATAACGTCCAAACTCAAATTGATGGGAATTTAATTGACATGAAAAGTAATTATAATTATTTGTGGGCTTTAACAGAAAAACACCTTTATAAAATAAATTATAACGGTTTAATAATTTTTAAAAAAGAAAATAGATTTGCGTACACAAAAATAGGATTTTATAAAAATGATATTTTACTTTCGAATGAATCAGAATTGTATCATTTAGAAAATGACAAAGAATTATTCACAAAAATTAAACTTGAAAAATTATTTGTAAAAGATTTTTTCGTAATCAATGAAACCTTGTATATTTATGACAAGGATCATTTAAACAAATATTTAATTTTAAGTAACTAAAATGCACATAGCAATAGCGGGAAATATTGGTGCCGGAAAAACTACATTGACAAAGCTTCTGGCTAAACATTATAAGTTCAACAAGCAATTAGAAGATGTAGTTAAGAATCCTTACCTAGATGATTTTTATAATCAGATGGAAAGGTGGAGCTTTAATCTTCAAATTTATTTTTTAAATAGCAGATTTAGGCAAGTAAAAGAAATTCATGATAAAAATAAAAATGTCATTCAAGACAGAACTATTTATGAAGATGCAAACATTTTTGCGCCTAATTTACACGCGATGGGTCTGATGACCAATCGTGATTTTGAAAACTATAGGTCATTGTTTGATTTGATGGAAGAGAATGTCGCAGCTCCTGATCTTTTAATATATTTAAGAAGTTCCATTCCAAATCTTGTATCACAAATTCACAAACGTGGACGTGAGTATGAAAATTCTATAAGCATTGAGTATTTAAGTAGGTTAAATGAAAGATACGAAGCTTGGATTCACAATTATAAAAAAGGTACATTATTAATTATTGATATAGACGATTTAGATTTTGTTGAAAATAAAGATGACCTCAGAGAGGTTATCTCATTGATTGATAAAAAGATGAAATAAAAAAAGCCTAATATGAGGATTTTTTTATTGTCTATTTGGAATACATATTAATAAAATTAATTTTATCTCCATCAAAACGGAAAGATTCCATCCAGCTTTTAATTGTTGATTCACCGTTTGATTCAATAATGTTTCCTTCATCCCATAGTAAAACCCATTCATCACCATTATCACCTGTAACTGCAAGGTTAACGGCTACACTATAATCTTCAATACCAACTTCAGAATATGTCTCTGTAATATATTTAATGGCAGATTCCTTACCTATAATTGATGAACCATCAGAAAGATTAAAAACAACATCTTCTGAAAGATAGTCAACAACTTTAGTGTAATCTTTAGCTATTAAATCTCTCACCATAGATTGTACAATTATTACCTTATCTTCATCACCCATTTCAAATGTATCAAGATATGTAGCATCATATATATAATTTACAGATGATTTTTTTTCGACGTCATGGGTTCCATGACCTCCTAATATCGGAGCAATTACAAGACCGATCAAACAAGTAAGTTTTATTAAAATATTCATTGATGGTCCAGAAGTGTCTTTAAAAGGATCACCAACAGTATCTCCAGTAACAGACGCTTTGTGAGCTTCAGAACCTTTGTAAGTCATTTCTCCATTTATTTCAACTCCTGCCTCAAAAGATTTTTTTGCATTATCCCAGGCACCTCCAGCATTATTTTGAAATATTGCCCAAAGAACTCCACTAACAGTAACTCCTGCCATATATCCGCCAAGCATTTCAGCGATTAACTGGTAATCTAATCCAAATAACATTGGTAAAACTGTAATAATTATCGGTGTTCCAATGGTTAATATTCCAGGTAACATCATTTCTCTAAGAGATGCTTTTGTAGAGATGTCAACACATTTATCATATTCAGGCTTCGCTTTACCCTTCATAATTCCAGGAATTTCTTTAAACTGTCTTCTTACTTCATAAACCATTTCCATAGCAGCTTTTCCAACAGCATTCATAGCTAATGCTGAAAACACCACTGGAACCATTCCTCCAATAAATAACATTGCAAGAACTGGCGCCTTAAATATATTTATACCCTCAATTCCGGTAAATGTTACATACGCTGCAAATAAAGCAAGAGAAGTAAGCGCTGCAGATGCAATCGCGAATCCTTTACCAGTTGCAGCGGTAGTGTTACCAACTGAGTCTAAAATGTCTGTTCTTTCTCTAACGATTGGATCTTGACCACTCATTTCTGCAACCCCTCCAGCATTATCTGAAATTGGTCCAAAGGCATCAATTGCTAATTGCATGCCAGTTGTTGCCATCATAGCTGAAGCAGACAGTGCTACCCCGTAAAATCCAGCAAATGCATAAGCAGCCCAAATTGCAGCTGCAAATAATATCACGGATCCAAAAGTAGAAATCATTCCAGTTGCTAAACCAGCAATAATATTAGTGGCTGCACCCGTGCTTGATTTTTGAACAATTTCAAGAACAGGTTTTTTTCCTAGTCCTGTATAATATTCAGTGATAGCTGAAATAAACCAACCAACGATTAAACCAGTTAGAGTAGCAAAGAATACGTTAATAGAAGAAATTTCTTTTAAACCTTCACCAAAAAATTCCATATTTAGAGTTTTTGGAAGCATATATTCAACCAGCAAATAACATGAAATAGCGACTAATAAAATTGAAATTCCATTACCCTTATTAAGAGCTCCCATAACTTCAGCCTCTTTAGCGTCGTTAGAATTTATTTTAACGAATAAAGTACCAATCAATGAGATTATAATACCAATACCAGCAATAGCCATAGGTAATAAAATGGGTCCAATTCCACCAAAAGTATCATTAATTGAACCACCCATGTCTGAAATTACATAATTTCCAAGAACCATAGCTGCGAGCACTGTTGCTACATATGAACCAAAAAGATCAGCTCCCATACCAGCAACATCTCCTACATTATCTCCAACGTTGTCAGCAATAGTAGCTGGATTTCTCGGGTCATCCTCCGGAATACCAGCTTCAACTTTTCCTACTAAATCTGCTCCAACATCAGCAGCTTTTGTATAAATACCACC
>TARA_B100001175_G_scaffold308287_1_pt1 | contig 10791 bp, 12 predicted proteins | sample TARA_B100001175 | Tara Oceans TARA_B100001175
TCGAACGCTGCCTGAGCAGCTTCAACGGCAGCATCTACATCGGCTGGGGCGCCCATAGCGATCGATGCTATTGGTGCTTCAGTAGCTGGGTTTATGACCTCAACTGTTGCGTCCGTAGACGGTTCAACCCACTCTCCATTGATATAAAAACGGCCTAAGTTTGAGCTGAGTTCCATGCGTCATCCTTCGATGGTGTTTGGTTTACTTTATAAATTTATATTGGGAAGCTTACTAGCTGAAAGCACGGCGACAAAAGTGTCGATCGCGCATCGACGTTCATCCTAAAGACTAATGATCTCCGACCGATTATCATTAAGTCAGCACGAAAAAGGGGATGAAATGAGCGCTACCGTCGACAGCAAAGATCTACTGGAACAATCCGCGACCTTTGGAGCAATGACTGAAGGGACTGCTTTGGATTGGAAGATCATTGCCGCCCACAATCAAGTTCTTGCCAGCAGTGTCTCTAGTCGAGTTCTCGATCATCTCCGACTGTTGGAAGGCGATCACGGCGGATTTTCCGTCGACCGGATGGAACATTCGCTACAGACTGCTACCCGCGCCTATCGAGCCAACAAGTCTGACGAGTACGTTGTTTGTGCGCTCCTTCATGACATTGGTGACACTCTTGGTTCTTACAACCACCCTGATATAGCTGTAGCGATCCTTAAGCCTTTCGTTAGTGAAAACCACCTGTGGATGGTAGAAAAGCACGGAATTTTTCAGGGCTACAACTTTTTCCACTACCTGGGTCTCGACCGCAACATGCGTGACCAATTTGAAGGCCACGAGGCTTACGACCTAACGGTCGAATTTTGTCAGGAGTTCGATCAAACAGCGTTTGATCCAAGTTATGACTCAATGAGACTCGAGGAGTTCGTACCCGCAGTCGAGGCTTTGTTCGCTCAGCCTAAGAATTCGATCTACCTTGACGACGGTGGCCAGATGTGCGGAACCGACTCATAGCCACCAACTGTTTGTTTTCCCGAGCAACAGACTGCAGCCAATGACGTCTATGGTGTCTCGCCATGACAATCATTCACTCATCCCCTTCGGCTGCCGCCGCACTCGAAGAATTCAACATTAAAAACTCGACTGCAATCCAAGTCGGTGAGTTGTATTTCTTCAGCGGCATGACGGCAATCAATCTTGAAACATTTGAAGTGACAGGTGGTGAGCTAGCCACACAAGCCCGAGTCGCTCTAGAAAACTTCGGTTCAATGCTCGAAGATATGGGTCTTTCGCTTGACCACGTCATCAAGGTCAATGCTCAACTCACCGACGTAACACAGTTCGCTATTTGGAACGAAGTCTTTCTAGACGTGTTCGAGGCCCCGTATCCATGCAGAACAACTGTTGGCGCCCCACTAGTAGTTGGAGATATTGAAGTCGAAATTATTGCGGCAACTACACCCAGAAGATAGCTAACGTCAACAGCCACTCATGAGCCTCTATCGGTGCACTGGACAGCACCAAAAATTGACGCTGTCAGCTAAAGGTGATGAGCTTCAAGGCCACACAGCAAATCATTCCTTAAGGAAATAAAAATGTCTCAAACTATTCATGTCGTGTTCCCTTGCCAAGAAGGCAAAGGACCTGAGTTAATCGAAATTCTTCGCGGAGCTCTAGCAGACACTCGCGCATTTGAAGGCTGCGAGTCAGTCGAGGTTTACAGCGACGACAACAACCCGGACACCGTCGTTCTCTGGGAGAAGTTTGCACTCAAAGAAAACCATCAAACATATCTGCAGTGGCGAATGGACACTGGACTTCCTGAACTGCTCGCACCGGTATTGGCCGGAAACCTGCAGGTCACCTATCTAGATAGCCACGACGCTTAATAAAATTCTCTCTCTGGCTAGCAACACCGAGCGCAGAGATGTTCAGCTATTTGATAGCCACAAGAGACAGCCATATGCCTCTCGATGAGTCCTCCACCTCAGGAGGATTCATCGCATTTTTGTAGGTCAGTTAATTAATGTAATTAGCTTTTGCGCCTGAACAAGCAACAGGCTTACCGGCATGGTTATGATCCAACTATGACTGATTTCGGCATAAACATGTTCCCCACCGACAAAGCAATTAATCCAATGATCTTGGCCAAAGAGGCCGAAGATCGAGGTTTCGAATCAATCTGGTTTCCCGAACACAGCCATATCCCAACAAGCCGAGAAACACCATGGGGCCTAAACCCAAAAGCGCCGCCACTACCAGAGGAGTACTGGCGAACACATGACCAGTTCATCGCTTTGGGAATGGCCGGGGCAGTTACAAGCAAAATTAAACTCGGCACCGGTATCACTCTCGTCCCACAAAGAGATCCGATTTGGCTGGCAAAGAGCGTCGCAACAGTTGACGCGTTGACTGATGGCCGTTTCCTTTTCGGTATTGGCTACGGGTGGAACAAAGAAGAACTTCACCATCACGGAGTCAAATTCGGTGATCGCCGGGCAGTAATGCGCGAACGAATTTTGGCAATGAAAGAAATCTGGGCTAACGACGAAGCCGAATTTCACGGCGAGCACGTCGAATTCAGCTCCAGTTGGCAATGGCCCAAGCCAACCCAAAAACCACACCCTCCAATTATTTTAGGCGGAGCGGCTGGCCCCAAAACGATGAAAGACATCATCGAATACTGCGATGGCTTTATGCCAATCAGCGGGCGCTACGACTTTGCAGAGCAAATCAACACCCTAAAACAGATGGCAGAGGACGCCGGTCGCGATCCTGAATCTTTCGATTTTGGACAGTTTGGAACCCCACCAAAGGCGGAAGTTGTCGACACTCTGATTGAGGCCGGATGCAATAGGGTCGTCTTTACGCTGCCCCCTGCTGATGCTGACACAGTGATTCCCAAACTCGACCAAATTTCAGAATTTAAAGATCAATACAAATAGATAGGGTCGGGTTATTACCCGACCGCCCCAAATTCTGGCTTCACGGGCCCGCCCCGTTGCTATCTAGTTGACTTCGCCTAGCGGCACCCAGATAGAAAGGTAAACAACTGCATGGACATCCCCTGCAAAGAGCGCTTCTACGATGATTTCTCCGTCGGAGAAAAATTCTCGCTCGGCACGGTCGTGATGAAAGAAGAGGAGATGATCAACTTTGCTACCCAATTTGATCCTCAGCGCTTTCACCTCGATCCCGAAGCAGCTGCTGAAACTATTTACGGCGGTCTCATCGCATCAGGTTGGCACACAGGTTCTCTCATGATGAAGTTGTTGGCAGAGGGATTCTTGGGAGAACACAGCGTCGGGGCAGCAGGCCTGAGTGAACTCTCTTGGCCTGCACCGGTTCGGGTTGGCGACGTTTTGACATTAACCGTAGAGATTATGAAGAAGCGGGAAAGTAAGTCACGTCAGTATTTGGGACTCATCGAAATCAAGAACCAGCTTGTCAACCAAAATGGTGAGGTAGCCCTGCAGGCAGTTCCGACCATGCTGATCGCAATGAAAGATGATTCTGAGGGAAACTAACCAAGTCCAGCCACACTCGTTGCTTCCTCGCCACGCGTTGCGCTACTTCGGAACCCAATGAAAACTAGACATAACCTGTATTTATCTAACCCGCAAAAAAGGAAACACCGTGGATAACGACGGCCCCTACTACGACGACTTTGAACATGGCATGACAATCCCTCCGCTACCGGCGGTCACCGTCACAGAAGCCGACAACGTCGCATACAGAATGATCACCGGTGACCAACACTTTGCGTCAGCCGATCAAGACTCATACCAACAAATAAGCGGCTCCAGCAAAGCACTTGTCAATCCCGGATTAGTAATGCAGTTCGCTATTGGGCAGACAACCAACGCAACACGCAAAGCAATAGCAAATCTCTACTACCGGTCAGTTCGAATACTGAGATCCGTGGAAATTGGCGAAACACTTAAAACCACCACCACGGTCCTTGGATTGTCTGATGCCAAACCAAAAGACGGTCAACACCGCGGCAAAGTTTGGTTAGGAATCGAAACCTCAACAGATCGCGGCCCAGTAGTGCAATATGAAAGATGTGCCCTGGTAGCAAGCAAGTCAGGCTCTCCCGGTCATTCATCTGAAATCCCCGGCCCATCAGACCCAGCGCCTCTTGAAGATCTAACAAAACTCGTCCCCGAATGGGATTTGAGTGGCTTATCGCCCACGGGATGGGATCTAGGAGAGTCAAGAACAGACGCTATGAGCGACCATGTTGATCTAGCTCCCTCTCTAGCTCGAATGACCTTCAACCAAGCATTCGTCCATAGAGACGCATCAGCAAGTATTTACGGAAAGCGACTCGTCTATGGCGGTCACGTTCAAGGCTTAGCCCAGGCATCTTTGAGTCGTCTACTGCCCGGTCTTGCCACCATCGTTGCATGGGACGGCTGCGATCATATCGGGCCCGCTTTCGAAGGTGACCTGCTGAAATTCAGGCACGAACTAAAAGAAATCCTTCCCGTTAACGGCGGCCGGCTTATGCGGTTCGAAATACGTGGCGCTACAACGACCGAGCAAGAGTCCTCAGATAGTGACATTCTGGTGTGGACACCGATTGTTTTCGCTCCATAGACAAATCACGAAATTAGTATTTCGAGATTAGGACTTAGGTCACTGATTTGTAGGTGAGGGCGACGAGACGACGATTAGAGGTCGACTATGACACCAGTACTGCAAGGCCTAAGAATCATCGAGGGATCAGCCTTCGTGGCTGCTCCCCTGGGAGGCATGACTCTCGCTCAATTGGGAGCGGACGTCATTCGTTTCGATGCCATCGGAGGTGGACTCGACTATCAAAGGTGGCCGGTCACAGAAGAAGGCGTAAGCCTCTTCTGGGCAGGCCTAAACAAAGGTAAGCGGTCAATCCAAGTCGATCTAAGAAGCGAAGCAGGCAGAGAGCTCGTTACGCAGCTAATAACTGAACCAGGAGAAGAAAATGGGATATTTCTATCCAACTTCCCGGAGTCCAGTTGGCTTTCCTATGAACGATTGCGCGCCGAGCGCGAAGACCTGATCTACATGAACATCATCGGAAACCCCGATGAATCAACTGCTGTCGATTACACCGTAAATCCGTCATCAGGATTCGCCATGGCAACAGGGCCGACTGGCTCAACCATGCCCACCAATCATGTGTTGCCAGCCTGGGATACAGCTACTGGTTTAACTGCCGCTGTTGGACTGCTAGCAGCAGAGCGATATAGACAGAGAACCGGAATCGGTCAGCTATCAAAAATCTCTCTAACAGATGTCGCCTTCGCTATGGTCGCCAACCTCGGTTATATGGCGCAAGCACAACTGACCAAACAAGACCGAGTGCCGGTCGGCAATGATCTATACGGGGCATTCGGCAGAGATTTTGCTACCAAAGATGACAGACGCATAATGGTCGTCGCAATCAGCAAACGTCAGTGGCAGAGTCTCGCTGAAGCAACAAGCATCGTTGAACACTTACCAGCTATCGAAGATGCACTCGGGGTTGACCTCAGCAGAGAAGGCGACCGGTGGGATGCCCGAGACGCAATAGCATCGTTTATGGCACCGTTTATAGAGTCACACGACCTAGACGAAATAGCAGAAATCTTTGATGCTAAAGGCGTCTGCTGGGGTCCTTATCAAACCTTCGTCCAACTGGTCAACGAGGACCGCAGAGCTACCGCTGAAAATCCTATGTTTCGGCGCATCGATCAGCCGGGAGTTGGACGGGTACTCGCTCCGGGTTCTCCTTTATCATTCTCTGAAATCGACCGAGGAGAACCAACCGTTTCGCCTCGACTCGGGGAGCACACGGACGAAATCCTGCTCGAAATCCTGGGAATGACAACCACTGAAATTGGGAAGCTCCATGACGACGGCGTAGTAGCTGACGCCAACAGCTAGGAAATCGGGATCCCTCCCCTAGCCCCACCCGGTTAAGCAACAACGATCACCTTGCACTGCAAATAAAGTCCTTTTCTTAAGACCGGTCTCACGCAGTTTTATGTTGCACCGAGTCGTCAGCGCCGTCAGCTTCCGCAGCAGTCACTACATGCTCCACCACTATCGATTCATACGAACCACTAGCCAAGATTTGGGCCTTGCTTTGGATGTTTGGGTCAACCCCATCGACGATAATCATCCAATCCCAGTCACTATTGGTCGAGTTAAAATACATAGCTTCGATCGTTCCACCCCACGCCGCAACCGTTGCACGCACTGCTTCTTCTCGGGCTGCGAAACTTGTTTCCAGAACACCCTGCCAGCCCTGAGATGTGTACTTACCTTTTTGAATTACGCGTGCCATGACGCCCACCTTCCATTTCGTTCATCCAAAACCTAATACAACATGACCCAACTCAAACTCGCAACGCGCCCACTAGAGAAGAGGCCACTATCTGCTCTCATTCAGAGAGCAGATAGCCCACGCTTAGGCAACAATTAAGTCTCGTAAGCGGTTCGGACCGAAATCCACAGACTGTTTCTTTTTAAACCGCGTCACTATCTCAATGCGGCGAGTAAACACCCATGTCCTGACCTTTTTGGGTGGCCCAAAAGACTTCAGCAATTTCGTCTATATACGCAAGCAGCTGATCAGCTACTGCAGGGTCAGTCGACTTCTTAACTTCTCCAGCCTGATGAATTGCTCTCCAAAATTGTGCATGGAGGTCTGGGAATTCTTCAAAATGCGCTGGCGTAAAGAAGTCAGCCCATAGGACCATCAAATGGTGTTTGGTTTCCTCTGCTCGCTCCTCTTTTACGAGCACACATCGTTGACGAAAATGTTCGTCGGAGGATTCGTGGTATTTCACCATCGTCTTTTTACAGCTCAATGCTTCGATCTTCGCTTGTGCCGGGTCATAGACGCCGCAGTACAGGTCGCAGTGGGCATGAGCGCGTTCAGCGTTAACAAAAAATTTGGACAGCATGTTAAGTAGCCTCATTTCTAGGTAAGTTTCCCGCCGAGTTACTCAAAGCATGAGCTTCTAAGGGGGCCAATATTTTTCCTCGAAGACGTCCGACGTCTATCGTCAAACGGTTCCTTGTAGCGGGGGCCTCAATGGAACCCCTTTTTCTCGATGGCGACGGGGTGGTCGCCATAAGATCTAATCGCGCGGCGGTCGGCCAATTACGAGTCGCACAACACCCTTTCGAAACCTCTCGGTGGCTTCTCAAGCGCGTGGCCGCTGTACATTCTGACCACACAATGCGGCTACTTTCAGACAGCACAGACCACTCTGCTGTCGATTCACGGCAATTTGGTGATGTGGATATCCGAGGCTCGTACCGTGTTATTTTGCATTTCAGGACAGCGGTCCCTGGGCGCGGCATCAAAATCAGACTTCTGCTTCGGCCATATTTACCGAATTGCGAATGAGGTGGTCGAATGCGCTCAAACCTGCAGTTGAACCCGCACCCATTGCCACGGCTATTTGTTTATACGGCTCGGTAGTGCAGTCGCCGGCAGCAACGATCCCAGAAACAGATGTCCTGCAACGTTCGTCAACAATGACTTCATTGCGGTCCGATAATTCCAACGTGCCTGAGAGCCATTCAGTATTAGGAATTAAACCAATCTGAATAAATATCCCATCAAGCTCGACCGTGTTGCTTTCACCAGTATCTCGGTTTTCATAGGTCAGGCCGGTTACGCCCTCACCGTTGCCTTCAATAGATTTAGTCTCAGCGCTCAAAATAACCTGCACATTTTCGAGTCGTGCAAGCGCCCTTTGGAGAACCTCGTCCGCCAACAACTCAGGCATGAACTCCATCAACGTCACATGGCTCGCCAAGCCAGCTAGATCGATCGCTGCTTCTACTCCACTGTTACCCCCGCCTATAACAGCAACACGTTTACCCTTGAACAACGGGCCATCGCAATGGGGACAAAAAGCGACGCCCTTATTCAAATACTTTTCTTCGCCCGGCACTTCGAGACGACGCCAACGAGCCCCAGTCGCCAGCACGATAGATCGAGCTCTGAGTTCAGCACCCGATTCAAGTTTGAGTATGTGTAACCCTGAATCGTTAGCCGGAACGAGTTTTTCAACATTCTGAGAAGAAATAATGTCAAGTTCTAAATTGCGGAGCTGTTGCTCTAAATCCCTGGCTAAAACAGGTCCCTCGGTCCGGATAACTGAAGGAAGATTTTCAATACCAAGGGTGTCGAGGAGTTGGCCACCAAAGCTGTCACTCACCACCGCTGTGCGCAAACCTTTTCGCGCCGCGTACATAGCCGATGCACATCCGGCAGGACCCGCACCAACAACTATCACGTCATAGGGATCACGATCAGAAATCCGCTTGGCAGTTGCTGCAACCGAATCGACGTTTAACTTGCCCAGAATTTCCCCAATAGACATCAAGCCGTATTCAAAGAGCTCGCCATTATGGAAGATCGCAGGAACTGAGCCGATCTGACGCCTCTCCACCTCTTCAGGGAAGAGACCCCCGTCGATAGTGGTGTGACGAATGCCCGGGTTAAGGATCGACATGATGTTCAGTGCTTGCACTACATCGGGACATTTTTGACACGACAACGAAACCACCGTTTCGAAGCGGTGATCACCGTCGACGTTGGAGATTTCCTCCGCAATGTCGGGGTCGACTACCGGTGGGTGTCCGCCCACTTGGAGGAGGGCAAGAACAAATGAGCTGAATTCGTGTCCCATAGGTATCGCAGCGAAATCCACGGACACATCAGAATCTAGACGTTGTATCGAAAAACGCGGACGAAAACCCGAAGAGTTGACCTCTTTCAAAGAAAGTCTGGGCGAAAGCCCAATGACTTCGTTCAAGAACTCTGCCATATCACTAGACGGATCGCTTTCATCTCCATCGAACAAGAAAACGACATCATGAACGACTTTCTCGAGATGGCTCTCTAAAGCGGCTAGAAGCTCAGGTTCCAACACGGGATCGTATTTATATCTTTCCGCTCAGATCAAACGACGGAGCTAGCGTAGCTTCGCCCTCTTCCCAGTTGGCTGGGCAGACCTCGTTAGGATGCGCTCTCACGTATTGAGCAGCTTTAACTTTCCGAAGCAATTCGTTTGCATTACGACCGATTCCATCAGCTGACAATTCGATCACTTGGATCACACCGTCTGGGTCGATGACGTAAGTCGCACGATCAGCTTGGCCGTCCGATTCGATCATTACGTCGAAAGAACGAGTAATCGAGCCAGTAGGGTCGCCCAACATCGGGAATTGCACCTTGCTTACCTTGTCAGAGGATCCATGCCAGGCTTTATGGGTGTGGTGAGTATCAGTTGACACCGCATAGATTTCAACATCCATCGCTTGAAACTGTTCATATTTGTCAGCCAAGTCTTCTAATTCGGTTGGGCAGACAAAGGTGAAGTCCGCAGGATAGAAGAATACGACTGACCAGTTTCCATCCAACGCTTCGCTAGAGATATCCACGAAATCTCCACCGTGGAAAGCGGTTGCTGAAAAGGATTCAATCTTGGTTCCGATGAGTGACATGGCGCCTTTCTTTTCTTAGAATTTTCTCTACGTTCCGGGGGTATTTACAAGAGATTTTGCACCCAACAACACGCTCACAGGTGCTTGTTAACTTTAACTAATAGACTTTATAAGGTTGTCCTGCAATTATGGAAGGATTATGTCTTTAGCTCACCATTCCATAAACGAATTGCCGAACTTTTTACCAGTTGGAGCCCTTAGCTGTGTCCTTGCGGTTGCCTTGATAACCACAATTACTTTCAGACTCAGTCGAGCCAATTAAACAAACCTCAATGGCGAGGCAAAAGCTGACACCCAGTGCCAACATCATTCCCGCCTAGTCACGGATTTACGGTCGTGACCCGAGATTATATTTGTTCAAATTTCTTTCTTTCTTCCTCAGAGACATCACTGTTAGGTGAAGCCTCATTGCTTTTTCGCTTAGCAACACGCATGGATGACCACCCAGCTATAACGGCCGTCAACACTCAAAGCATGTAACTAACCTCCACTTCGAACTCTATGGCCGGTGTCGTCTCCAGACTCATAAATTTTTGAGGTTCAGTGCGTCTAACTCTTTCTAGAAACAATGCGGGATCGCCCACAGAACGTTCTCTAAGGAGAACAAAGTTAGGCAAGACATCGAATCGACTCAATCGTGCCATCCAAACCAACTAGGGGACACAAGGACGACAACTGGAAATCAAAGCAGCGGCTCCAGGAGGGGCAGCTCAGCCCAGGTAGCTACACCCTCGAAACCACCTGTGACCGGGCCGCCAAGACCAGCACTGATATATGGCTCGGGGCTCGCGGACCAGTCATATTCTTCGATTTGAGACACACTCCTACGGCCGTTAAGCATACGAAAAAGCTCATATTCTGAAAGTCGAAGGCAAACCTGTGGATCATCTCCGACGCGCAATACGGGTCCAGTTCCAAGTTCGATAACTAAGTCTGGTGCTCCCTTACTCAGTAAATGTTGACGCCAAACTGCAAAACTTCCCTTGGTAGCTACTGTCAACGCCTCCTGAGGCAATACTGACCCCGGCGCCAAAATTGCTCTTAGATCAGCTTCGTGAACAGCCGCATCACCGAATGCGAACCGAGCAGGATCACCCATACCTGGTTTGTCACCGAGGTCCCCTATCTCTGCTAACGCGACAGCCCAAGCTTGACTTAACTCCTCAAGGGTCAAGTCGGAAAGCCGTTTGACCCCCTTTTGAGTCCATTCTTCTGTTCCATAGCCGTCTAAGCGTCCTTCAACCCAGTCCTCAGCAACTGCGCAAACGTGGCGCAGTAGGTCTAAGGCGGACCACTGCGGACAGCTTGGTACCTGAACATTCGGGTCAATTGCGACAAGGTCTA
>TARA_B100001175_G_scaffold12224_1_pt1 | contig 10733 bp, 9 predicted proteins | sample TARA_B100001175 | Tara Oceans TARA_B100001175
GGTTCCATTTCCATCCATAGAACTCCATGTGCCATTTACAAAGTACTGAGCAGTTAAATTACCATCTACAAATCTCTGATAATTTACTTCGTTAAAGAAGTAAACATTCCAAGTAAAATCACTACTTTCGTTTTCAGTTGGAATGTGAGTGAGTTCCCACCCAAATTGTCCATATCCCTCTGCAGGACCAATTCTCCAAAAATCCCTCTCCGCGAGAAGCCATTCTCCCTCCCAAATTTCTATTTTAGTAGGTTCAGATAATTCATCCAAGCATCCTGCTAGTGGTACAAGGAAGATAATCAAAGAGATAGCAACTACGTTTCTCATAACTACACCCCCTACTGCAACAGAATAAAGTTTTCTTGGTACTCAAGGGTAGTAGATCCCTATCCATCCGTATACGAAGCAAAGGGCACCCCTAGATTCATTATGGACTAGGTATAGAAGAATGATGAAGATAAATCCGTAAATTACCTTCACTGTCTTTTGTATATCCAAATGAATACTCAACCTTCACTTCGTCGCCTTCGGTGGTTGTGAAAAAATAATTGCCCATCGCTAGGGCAGTAGAATCCCGGATAATCACGTTCTCATTCTGAAATCTTACTTTAGTCCAGCCTTTGATTGCGAATCCAGAATCTTCAGGACAAACCCCGTTTTCACCTACAAAGTAAGATAGGGCTGATTCGAATGTAGAACGGAACTGTACCGCCCTCGCAAAAGTAGGCTTGAATAAAACGCTACCATCTTTGTAATCATAAAGCGAATCAATGTGTAATTCGGCTTTTTTTACAAAGTCGCCACCTTCGGCATATGCTGAAGATATCTCTACTATACCTTGGCCCCACTTTTCTTGAGCTTTCTCTACATCTCGTGTGTTAATCATTGCTAAGCACATCCAATCTCAGTTAGAACCAGCCCATGTACGGGGATGAAGGAGAACAAGAACGGTCAGAAGTTCAAGACGTCCGAGCCACATTAGAATTGTAGAAGCGAACATTGACAATGGACTAAGATCTGACCAAGTAGAAGCGGCTTCAGCCGGTCCAAAAGACCCGAGTCCTGGCCCAGTATTACCTAACAAGGAGATTGATACTGAGGAAACATCGGTTAGAGATAAATTAGGTTCTAGGAAAGAAATCGTCAGCATAGATGCAGTCACCAATACCATCCAAGAACTGACCATTCCAAGGATAATCCAGATGCGGCTTTCGTCGACAACATTTTCATTGAAGCGAATTGCAATAACCTTCTTTGGCTGAATTATTCGGATAACCTCACGCTTAGCTAACTCGAATGCGATGCGTATCCTAAGGACCTTCAGGCCGCCGCCTGTGGAACCAGCACTAGCGCCAATTATCATCAATAACAGAAGGACGAATTGGCTGAAGACCGGCCACTCAGAGAAATTAGCACTTGAATATCCTGTACTAGAAATTGAGATTGCTTGGAACAGGGAATGGCGTATCGATTCTGCTATAGAATAGTCGGTGGCCCTGCTTAGGTTGAAGGCCATTGCAAGCCAAGCAACGGCAAGAATTAGCAGATAAGTACGAAGTTCCTCGTCCTTCCAGACCTCCCCCCACCTTCCGGATATTGCGAAGAAAAGAAGACTGAAATTGATACAGGTCAATAGCATGAATACCATGATTATTGATTCTATTAATGTATCATCAAATACCATAATACCCATGTCACTGGTAGCAAAACCACCAGATGGCATTGTGGTTAATGCATAATTCACCGCATCGAAGGAACCCATCTCCGTAAACTGGTAAAGAACAAGACCCTCGATGATAGTAAGACAGATGTAAATCGCCCATAATTTGCGGGCAGTGCCCTCTAGAGTGGTGCTTAGATTAGACACTGTAGGGCCAGTTAATTCGGCCCTAGCTAGAGCCATCCCGCCCCCTAGAGCCTTAGAGAAAATGAGTAAACCGAGCATGATTACACCCATTCCGCCTATCCATTGGGATAATGAACGCCAGAGTAGTAAACTGCGCTTTTGGCTGCCTACACAATCTCCATCAAATTCCCCTGAACACACTGGACTAGTTGATGGATCAATCACAGAGGCTCCGGTAGTAGTGAAACCCGACATCGATTCAAACCATGCATGCAGAGCTCCACTCAACATTTCGAAAAAGGTCGCTTCATTCGCCACAAACTCAAACGGCCCGTAGAACATGCCTCCGAGCCAAAAAGGAATAGCACCCAAAAATACTACTGGTGGCCAGCCTAGTGCTACCGCTGCGAAGGCTTCTCTATCCCTTACACGACCACCCACATCATAGTTAGAGGTCTTGGAAAATAACCATTGACTCGCACCGAATGCAATAACTAATGCAATTGCGTAGGTTTGTAGGGCAAATTCCCAACCATCAGCATAAACCGAGTATGCCCCTACAACTGCAAGAGGAATTGCGAAAATTCGTAGCGTCCAGCCTATAACGAGGCCGATGACATCCCAGCGCATGGCTCAACTCCCCAGAGCCTTCTCTACTCTCTTGAGATCGTCTAATTGAAGGAATAAAAGCACCTTATCCCCAACTTGTAGAGAATCGACCTCAGACGGGTTTTGAATGTGAATTATACCCTCTTCGTCCTCATGTTCAACCATGACTATTCTACAGCCTAACTTTGATTCGGCATCAGAGATATTCCTACCTACTATCTCTGCCTTTGCACTAAGGGATGCTGATATTGATATTATTCCAGGTAAGGACGGGATTACTTGATAAGTTCCGGGGACATTCATGTGAATCGATTTCATAATTGAAATTACAGTCACGTGCCTACGACTAACAGGTCGAGTCAAACCAATCCTTTGTACTGCCTCAACAAGGGCCCTGTCTTTGAGAATAAGACCTGTTCTAGGAACTCCCTTGTCTTTTGCTCGCATGGCGATTGCGATGTTGAGATTATCATCAGCCAATGCTGCAATCGCCGCGTCATGTGTAGCAATGCTGAGTTCTCTAAGTAAATCTCCGTCCTGAGGGTCACCGTGGATTACATCTAATCTCTTACTATTACCAATTCTAGAACCGACCAATTCGTTAGCAGCATCTAAATCCGGCTCAATTACTACTACTTCCGCACCCTCCCCAAGATAATGAGAAGCTAGAGATGTTCCGAATTGGGTTGCCCCAAAAATCGCGATATTAGGATCTTCAGGCCATTCTGGGTCTTGTAAACCTGCACCGGTTGTAATCGTCATGAATTCCTCAGTTGAACGAGCCACGAAACAAAGCATATCACCTTCCTGAATTACCTCACTACCACTAACTAGCCCACCTTTCCCATCGGCGGAGCGTATTGCATATACAGATGGGATATTGACTATCCAATCTGACACTTCTCCGGTAGTTTTACCAATTAATGCCGAATTAGGCATTGCTTCAGCTACAGCAATCCAAGCATTATCACCAAGGGGTAGTATTTCCTCTACTGAAGGTGCAAGAAGCCCTGCTGCTAATTGTTTGACGATATCGTCTGAAGCACAGACGATATGATCTGCACGCGTCCACCTTTCTAGGGGGCCTGCCCCTCTATTCTTGTCAAGTAAAGTAGGATCTCGAATCTTTGCGATTGTGGTCAACCCTCTCGTTGCCCTATCCCCTACCTGTTCACTGTATACTCTCTTTGCAAAAGCACACCCAAGTAGATTTACTTCGTCATTATTTGTACATAGCACCATAATCTCTGCATCATTAATTCCTGCTCGTAATAATGAGTCCCGTGAAAGAGCATTACCAGTTACCAACAAGCAATCCAAAGACTGGGATTCGTTGATGGCTTCGGGGTCTGGATCAATCAATGCAACCTGCCGTCTTTCTTCTCTGAGAGCGGCTGCTACACCCCTACCAACTTCCCCGGCCCCGGCGATAATGACGCGCATTCTGAATACACCCCTTAGCAGGGCTCCTATAATTCTGACTTATTGATTAGACAATTATCAATCATCATGGTACTACGTGGATAGTTTCGGAAAAATTTCTCAATCTTCCTCAATAACTTTGTCTCCGCGGATTCTGTCCGCTGCCGCACGCTCGTGTCTATCCGAACTTCTGATGGTTCTGCGATAAGCCTGTGCGGCGGCTGGAGTCATACCAGATAGAAGCCAAGTAGAGTGTGCTGGAATCCATGACCAAGCAACCATTGGAAGTACTAGGAATATCACAAATGGCTCGAATATCGTCAGAACCGTGGTAACGATTAGAACCGTTCTGACAATTGAACTGGTAAAGAATGTACGAGCCCTTTCGTGTTGTATAATTTTCGAACCTTGCCAACTTGCCACAGAAGCGTGTCCAATACACGTGGTCAAAGTCAAGATACATGCTAAAGCAATATTAAACAGCTCAAATCCTGTAGTTCCACTCCACACTTCGGGGTCAAATAATCTGACATTGAGGTGGGCTGAACGCATTGCACCGAACCCAAGACCTAGTGTCCAACCATACGGTGCACTAGCTCTCAATCCAACCGTTCTGGGTCTTCCTAGAAGGAATAGCGTGAATGCAGATTCAGCCATCCCGATTACCAGTGCAATGATTGAAACCTCGACGATATTTACCGATTGTAAACGAATGGGACCCAGTATTAGAGAATCGATTAGGGAGGCGATTAATACTCCAGAAACTAATCCAAACAATAGTGTTTTGAAAGCCCCTGAAAGATCGTAAAAACCAGTCATTCTAGCTATTGTTCCTCGCCAACCGGCGTATACGCCCAACAAGCCTATAGCAAATGCAAGCTGCATCTCCCACATGTCAATCGGAGCTTCAGCCACGACTCCCCGATGTCTCTCATGCTATCAGTTACACCCTTGCCAATTATCAAAATATGATTAAAATAAGACATTTTGAAAGGTTTCGTGAGTCCTCGGGCTAGCGATTATTTCGGATAACGTTCAAACCACACGCTTTGGACCCAAGGTACATGGCACTGGAGGGTCTGAAGCGTAGAATCCTCGGCTCGGTTGGCTTACTCAAGGGTAAGCGAGTGGTAGACGAGGAAACTGTACGCGAGTTGACACGATCGCTTCGCCGAGCCCTATTGGAAGCAGATTTCAATGTCAGACAGGCAAAGGAGTTGACCGAACGTATCGAACGTCGGTTGATCGAAGAGGAGCCTCGCCCAGGAGTAAAACTCGAAACTCATGCCATGAATCTGATTTACACCGAATTAGTTAGGTTACTAGGGCCTGCCCGTGAAATTAAACCACACAACGAAACCGTATTGATGGTCGGTCTATATGGCCAAGGAAAGACCACAACGACCGCAAAAGTCGCAGAATGGTGGAGGCGAAAACACGGAGTCAAGGTAGCAGTAATCGAAGCCGATGTACACCGGCCGGGAGCTTACGCCCAATTACAGCAACTTCTGGAAGATTCACCCGTTGAAGTATATGGAGAGCCGAAGGAAAAAGACGCCGCAACTATCGTTAGGAATGGTATCAAGGCTGTTGGAACAGCTGATGTTCTAATTATAGACACTGCAGGTCGAGACAGCCTCGATGAAGAATTACGCGAAGAATTGGTACGAATCGCTGAAATCGCCAACGCTACTGAGCGATTCCTTGTCATAGATGCTCAAGTTGGCCAAGCAGCAGGACCCGTAGCACAAACCTTCCATGATTTAGTGGGTGTAACCGGTACAATAGTTACCAAACTCGACGGTACTGCCAGAGGTGGTGGTGCATTAAGCGCGGTTTCCGTTACTGGCGCTCCAATCGTCTTCGTTGGTGAAGGAGAAAGGGTCGATGACCTCGAGAAGTTTGAGTCAGACCGATTTATCTCAAGATTACTAGGGATGGGGGATATCAAGGGCCTGATTGACCTTGCACCTGAAGACCTTGATCAAGAGGAAGCTATTCGGCTCACTCAACGCCTAATGTCGGGTAGATTTACTCTTACGGATATGTACACTCAAATGGAGATGATGAGTAAGATTGGAACTGTTGACCGTATACTCTCACACCTTCCTGATGGTATGTTTGGAATGGGCTCGATGTCTGCCGGGCAAAAGAAGCAGATGCAGGCTAATCTAGCCAAGTATCGAGTCATCATGGATTCTATGACCCAACATGAGAAGGATGATCCCCTTGTGCTTAAGTCCCAAAGAATTAGGAGAATTGCACGAGGTTCAGGGACAACTGGAAAAGACGTCAAGGAATTGCTCAACCAATGGAATCGCAGTCGAAAAATGATGCGCGGCATGAAGGGTGATAGGCGCATGAGAAGACAGATGCAATCGATGATGGATGTCGATGACCTTGACCTAGAGATGGGGTGAAACCTTGCAACGCCGATTCGCCATAATCGGCCACTTAGCACCGAGTTCGGGCAAATTAAATCTGAATGATTTGGCTGGTGACTCCGGAAGAATGGATGTATTGGTCAGGGCAGTAAACGCCGCACTATTCGTCTCGCACGGAATTCGCCGTGATACCGACATAACATTGCATTTGTGCGGCGGACCGGGTCCGGATAGAAGGATTCGGTTCAACGGAGAAACCCTGTCAGGTGTGCGGCCAGATGAACGCTCTATCGCCGGCCAAATTAAAGCCATTCTCAAAAGACCGGTTCCAACAGTTGGAGTGCCTGATGAAGTCACACAAGGTATCTTTGACATGGGAGGGGGATTTCAAGAAACCCTAACAGAATGGAGAGAAGAAGGAGTCTCGACCTATATCCTTGACGCTCAAGGAGAAGGGGTTGCAACCTTACCAAAAGATGACCATCTCGGGTTTGTGCTTTCCGATCATCAGCCATTTACAGAAGCAGAGAATCAACAGATTGCACCATTTACAAAAGTGAGTCTAGGAAATCAATGGCTGCAAGGGCATGCTTGTATCACAGTTGTTCAACATACCTTAGATAATTGATAATGATTCAATTTCTCAACCAAAGTGGTAGTCCGTTTTCTCCTTGTTTAGTAGCCTCTTCTAGTAATTCTTGAGATAATCCCAGAGGATGATTGGCGGGCCAGCAGGATAGCGGAGTGATTGCAACCGCACCACTGTTTACAGCATTGCAGTCTGTGTAGGGGATGTCCTCATCTTCGATATGTGCGGCCTTGAAGCCGTAAGCTACACCACTTGACTCGATATTGGATAAACCAATTGCGTTGTGGTACCAACGGGCCCCGAGTGAAACCGTTTGGTAACCATTGGTCCAAGATTCGGGTATGTTGATGTTCAACATCAAATTGCCTTGCCTGAATTCAGAAAGGATTCGTTCGTTAATATCTTCTCCCGGGATTTCGGGAGTCGACCCCTCTGGCCGTAGCATATTCACGGCGACATCAGGCAATAATGCTACAGCCGCCTCGATTACCTCAGCAGTTGCATCTGCTGAATCCTCAAAATCTGAGTGCTGATAAGTACACAAACTAGTTGCAACCGATGGAAGACCATACAACCCCGCTTCTCGTGCAGCAGAAACTGTCCCTGAATGCATTACATCAACGGAAAGGTTTGGCCCTTGATTTATTCCAGATACACACAATGCTGGTTTCATTTCCGGAACCCAATGTTCTATGCCACCGTCGATTGCTACTATTACGCAGTCACAAGGCGTTCCATCTAAGGAAAACATTCTGAGAGGTGGGCCATCCGGTTTTGAAAGAGTTCCAGCGATGTCTTTACGTTCTTCGAATTTCAAATTCGACCCCAAAGAGAGTTTCATGCTCGTAGCCGATTGTTCAGTAGCAGGTGCAATAACTACGATTGGAAAGTCTCGCTTGTGTAGCGCCCGAATTAATCCATGTAAACCACTGGCCTCGATACCATCATCATTAGTCAATAGAAGACAGGGCTTAGACACAACCCTCGCATGTAGAGGCACTACATCAAACGGAGGGTTCTGACGCTTCCTTAGGTTCGGAGTGAAACGTGACTAATGCTAATCCAGACACCATCAATACGCCTCCAATTAATGTCCATATTTGGGGAACCGAGTCTACTCCAACAATCCATCCGATAATTGAACCAATAACAGGCTCCATAATCAGCATCATGGAAATTGTCAATGGAGGAATCCAGCGCAATACAGCGTTAATTCCGGTATGTCCCAGAAGCCCCGGTCCTAATGCAAGGTATCCGACATAAATTATCCAAGTTATACTGATCCAACCAAACGCACCCGTCATATCGTCTAGGTTGAATGTCAAACCGTCTGTGAAAATAGCCCAAGCTGTTAGTGCAACAGCAGACACCAAGGTAACTGGGAATGCATAGAGGAAAAGTGGCATCCACCCTCTAACCATTCGCCCAATCGCTAGGTAACCAACTACGGTTACAGCTCCCAAGAAGGCAAGAAAATCACCGTAGAGGCTGACGCCAGTTTCGCTGGCTCCCCCGCCAACAACAACTGCAGCGCCAAGGAATCCAACTAATGCTCCAATCGATTGCATCTTTGTTGCTGGTTTACGAAGCAACCAAAGCCCTATGATAATGACTAGAGGGTGGGCAGTAACGAATAATAGAGAATGAGTAAGAGTAGTTCTATCCAATGACATTAACCATGTACCGAAGTGTAACGCTAAACAAATTCCAGATGCGGTTAACAGGGGCATGGAGTTCTTCCATTGTAATCGCAATGGTTCTTCAGCCCTCGCATATTGCACGATAAATCCAGGCAATAATACCAATGACGTAGCTTGGAGCCTCCAAGCCGCCTTAGTGAGCCCTCCAACATCTTCTATCATTTCAAAGACGGCGCCAGCACTAGAGACAGCAAATAGTGCGACACCCATGATTAGCCAAGCGTGCAGGGGGATTGCGCCGGAATCGCTCATATCAGTGATCTCGGGTGATTTTGTAGCGACCCATGGCCTCTACCCATTGAAGTTCGCCACCCGGTTCTAAGTTGAGGCCTTCTTCCAATGGCAGGATTAAGTTCGAGTAGGTCTTGTTGTCCATTGCATGAACTTCATTACCCTGAACGTGGGTAATGATTGCAGACCCCTTCTCTAACAAGGGGACTTGGATATTGTCGGTAACCGTACCTACGTGTGACCGCTTTTGTTTTGTGAACAAATCTTCCAACTCAAGCCTTGCTTTTGCACTACCGTGTTTACCGGGCTTTGATTTGGATATACTCAGAATTTTGTATGCACTATCGTCTATAGCTACATACCGTCCTACCTTTAGAGTTCGAATTTCGACACGGGTTGTTCCGGGCATTTGCTCACCTATGAGTGAAGGAGGTTGCTTCGTCTTATGATGATTATGTGTAATCCATCACCGCCAAGGCTTACGCATTGGGGAAGTGAGGTCCCGAGCCGAGGACCGAAATCCCCGGCCCGGGTTTTACGTTTCGTGAACTAAGTTCAGTCGTTCTTTCTGCGGCCTGATAGACCGACGCCTATTGCTGCTCCTAGGAGAGCTAGGCTGGAGATGACTGCTGTGAATCCAGGTAGGTTGTCCTGGAATCTGTCAAACCCAGACTGTGTCTCGTTACCCGCGGATGCGGATGGATCGAAGTCATCATCAATAGCGTCGCAAGTTCCATCTCCGTCAGCATCGGATGGGATGCTTCCACTGAGTAGTGGGTTGCTTCCACATGTGTTCTCATCGTCGTCCGATACACCATCTTCGTCGTCGTCGGTGTCTTCGTTGTCACCAGTACCATCGCTGTCTGTGTCGGTCCACTCGTTGATGTCGTATGGGAACGCATCGGTAGCGTCTGGTGTGCTGTCACCGTCATCGTCAGTGTCAGCATTGTCTCCAACACCGTCACCATCGTAGTCGGCCGACTCCTGCGGATTCAATGGGAACGCGTCGTCACCGTCGGCGACGCCATCGTCATCATCGTCATCATCAGTGTTGTCTCCGATTCCATCTTCGTCGCTGTCAACCCACTCTGATGGGTCCATTGGGAAGTCGTCGATACCATCGTTGATACCATCGCCGTCATCGTCAGCGTCTGAATTGTCACCCTGACCGTCACCATCTGAGTCTACTGTCTCGAATGGATCTAGTGGGAAAGCATCGGAGTCATCGTCGGCTCCATCACCGTCATCATCTGAATCCGTGTTGTCACCAACACCATCGCCGTCACTGTCTAGTGATTCGCTTGCATCTAGAGGGAACTGATCAACTAGGTCGACTATTCCATCACCGTCGTCGTCAGTATCTGCGTTGTTACCAGTACCATCGCCATCGGTATCAACCCACTCGGAGTTATCCAATGGGAAAGCATCGTCAGCGTTGAGAGTTCCGTCGTTGTCGATGTCATCGTCAGTATTGTCACCAGTACCGTCACCATCAGTGTCCGTGTCTTCAGTGCTGTCGTATGGGAACGCGTCTTCTAGATCAGAGATTCCGTCTCCATCATCATCTGTGTCAGCGTTGTCACCAGTACCGTCACCATCAGTGTCGGTGTCCTCAGTGTTGTCGAGTGGGAATGCGTCGTCGACGTCATCTGTACCATCGTTATCATCGTCGGCATCAGCTTGGTCACACGACATATCACCATCGAAATCACTAGGCAGGCTAGTACTATCAAGTGGGTCACTTCCACAGACGGATTCATCAGCATCTGACCATGAGTCGTTATCATCGTCATCATCGACTTGGTAGTTAGCAGGGTCACAATCAGGATCTGCAGCTACATCATCGACTAGACCATCTCCATCAGAATCTGTAGAAATACACTTGTCGATAGAATCGATGTCATCTTCGTCGATTACACCATCGTTGTCGTCATCAGTATCCTCGTTAATTG
>TARA_B100001175_G_scaffold104349_2_pt1 | contig 10712 bp, 10 predicted proteins | sample TARA_B100001175 | Tara Oceans TARA_B100001175
TGAACATCATGGAGGAGAACCCTATGTAGCCCCAACTAACACCATAGGATTTCAGGCTGCAAGTAAAGCGTATGAAGAAGTTTTTAATTTAAAGCCTATTCCTACTAGAGATGGAGGAAGTATTCCAATAATTGCTTTATTTGAAAAGGAACTAGATAGTAAAACTATTTTGATGGGCTTTGGTTTAGATAGTGATGCTATACATTCTCCAAATGAACATTATGGAGTTTCTAATTTTTTAATGGGTATAGAAACAATTTCTAAATTCTACTATCATTTTACAAACCTTTATAAGTCTAAATATTAAGTTTAACTATAAATAGTTCAGAAGCAATACCATCTGCTAAGAATTTACCTTCAATAGTTGTCTTTATTACGTTATTCTTTAATATCAAATGCTTGGAATAAATATATTTCTTAGACTTTTCAACAAAATGATTTTGATATTTTGTACCAAAATTATCTTTTAAAAAATCTAGAGAAATACCCCAAATAGTTCTTAATCCCGTCATCACATACTCATTATATTGATCAGTTTTAGTCAACTTTTCAGTTTTGTAATACATTTTATTTTCTTCTATAGCTTTAAGGTATAAATTGTTATTAGAAATATTCCAACTTCTTGAAATTCCATCAAAACTGTGAGCAGAAGGTCCTATTCCTATATAATTTTTTCTCAACCAATAAGCAGTATTGTTTTTAGAAAAATATCCATCTTTAGCAAAACTTGATAATTCGTAATTTATGTAATTTTCATTAGACAATCTTCTAAGCATCAGTTTATATTGTTTAAAAACAATCTCTTCATCTAATAATTTTACTAATCCTTTTTCTACAAATTTTTCAAGCGCAGTTTTCGGTTCTATAGTTAATGCATATGATGAAATATGATTAGTATTATAAGAAACAGCTATATCTAAATTATGTTCCCACGACTCTAAAGTACTTTCAGGCATTCCGTATATTAAGTCAATAGATAAATTATCAAAATACTTTTTTGCATTCTTTACACATCGATTGGCATCTTTTGAATTATGAGCTCTGTTCATAATTTTTAAATCATGATCGTTAAAAGATTGCACTCCAATACTTAATCTATTTATTTTACTCTTGGATAATTCTTTTAATTTCTTAATTGTTAAATCATCAGGGTTAGCTTCTAGAGTAATTTCTAAATTTGAAGCAGTTTTAAAATTATTAAAAACTGCTTCTGTTAAACAGTTTATTTCTTCTGTTTCTAAAAAAGATGGTGTTCCTCCCCCAAAGTAAATTGTTTCCACAATATCATTATAATTTTGTGATTTTATATATAATTCTTTTAACATAGCTTCAACCACTTTAGCCTTATTTTTAGTTGAGATTGAAAAATGAAAATTACAGTAATAGCAAGCCTGTTTACAATAAGGTATATGAATATATATTCCTGACAATATAAATTATTTTAATCTTTTAGGGTTGTTTTTAACAAAAGAAGACCACCCACTATATTTGTTGGTTAAAATAGTAGTATTAGAATTATAAAAGTGACATACAGCGGCGGCTAACCCATCAGTTGAATCTAAATTTTTAGGTAATTCCTTAATAGAAAGTAAGCTCTGTAGCATCTTAGCAACTTGCTCTTTTGAAGCATTACCATTTCCAGTAATAGCCATCTTAATTTTTTTAGGAGAGTACTCTGTTATTGATATCTCTCTTGAAAGACCAGCTGCCATAGCAACACCTTGCGCTCTTCCAAGCTTTAACATTGACTGAACATTTTTCCCAAAAAAAGGTGCCTCAATGGCTATTTCATCTGGATTGTATTTGTCAATTAATTCAATAGTTCTTTCAAAAATATATTTTAGTCTTAAATAATGATCATCATATTTTTTCAATATCAGTTCATTTAATTGAAGGAAAAACATTTTTTTTTCAACCACTTTAATTAAACCATAACCCATAATAGTAGTCCCTGGGTCAATTCCTAAAATTATTCTATCTTTTTTTGATTCCAATATTTATATTTATTTAGTTTTCAATATTAAGGGTAAATCAAAACTAGAGCTAACAGGAACTCCAATATTAGTTTTAGTAGCTGGTAATATATTTGGCAAATTTTTAATGGCTTTAATCAATATAGTCTCAATCGAAGGTATATACTTTTTAATATCCGAATTAATTATTGAACTATTATATGAAATTTTTCCATTTTTATCAATCAACAGTGAGATGACTAAAGTATCATTTAAATTTTTTTCTACTATAATTTCACTAATATCAATGTTCTTATAAACTAGTTTTAGTAGTGTTTCTTGAAAGCAAGTGCTTCTTTTTAATTCCGAATCAAATTGATCACATAATTCAATTGATGGGGGTTCATCATTTATATTCCAATTAGTTATTGTTGATGGAATCTCTATTTGTTTTTTAGAATAATCCTCGTTACAGCTTAAAATAAAAAATATTATAATAAAAAAATTTATTATTTTCATCATTGATGTAAATTACAAAAATTCAGATTTATATTTTACTATTTTACTCGATTTCATGGATTTATTGTTTTTAATAATTGGCTTATTACTTTGTTTAATTGGATTAATAGGAAGTTTTATACCAATCATTCCAGGACCAATTACTAGTTGGGTTGGATTGGTATTTTTAAATTTAACATCAACTGTTGATTTAAATTTTTCTTTTCTTTTAGCAACTTTTTTAATAGCAATCTCAGTTTTTATTTTGGATATGATAATACCATTAATTGGTTTAAAAAAACTTGGAGGAACTAAACAAGGATTGATAGGTGCCACTATTGGATTATTTATAGGATTTTTTATGGGGCCTATTGGAATTATAGTTGGTCCTTTTGTTGGAGCTCTTTCAGGTGAATTAATTAATAATATAGAGTTTAAAAAGGGACTGAAAGCTTCATTAGGAACTCTTATAGGTTTGTTAGCAGGTGTGGTAATGAAATTTATGGTTTCATTTATATTTTTAGTAATATATATTAAAGAAACTCTAACTGTTATTTTTTAATAAAATTTAAATCTATTATCAGTAATTACAGCAGATTCTTTTGCAGATTGAAAAACACCATTAATAACATTAGCTCTAGCGGGAACTAACAATTGATTAGCATATGGTTTATAGTTTTCTAGTTCACTTGATTTCTCTCTTTTAGTCACTATTAATTTATAAACACCATTTTCACCAATAATAAAGTCGGAAATTTCATTTAATTCCAATCCAAATGCATATCCAACTAACAGAGGTTCTCTTCCAGCTCCGCTAATTGTAGCATTTTTTTGATTTAGAGCTAAGGCTTTTTTAATTTCTGTATTATTCTTTGAGGCAAGATCTGACAATGATTTGATAGTTTTATTTTCTTTCATAATCATTTGCGCTTTTTTTTGATTTCTAACTTTGGGCACAGCAGTAAAAGAGGCGTCTTGTACAGAGGATAAACCTTCGTTTTTCATACTAGTTATCTGAGCAATTAAATATCCCCCATTGGGTAAATCGAATCTTTTATAAGACTCTACTTTTGCTTCATCAGAAAACAACCATTGAACTAACCTTCTTTGATTAGTTAATCCAGGTAAATTATCATCTAAAATCTTAATTCCACTAGCTAATTTAACTTCATAATTATTTTCTTTAGCCAATGCATTTAAATTTTGATTTTTTGAAAGATTAATTTCAAACTTTGTAGCTAAATTGAAGGTTTTATCACTTGTATTATCAGAGGGGATATTTTTTATAGCAATTGAAGCCAGAAGAACAACATCCTCTTTTGCTACAACATTTATTACATGAAAACCAAAATCGGTTTCTACAAGGCCAATACTACCTACTCTTCTTGAAAATACAAAATCATTAAATGGTTTAACCATATTACCTTCTTGAAAAAACCCAAGATCACCTCCGTTTGATTTTGAGGGACCATCAGAAAATTCAAATGCTAATGACGAAAAAGAATCTGGATTCTTTTTTGCTAACTTTAAAATTCTATTAGCTTCTTTTTTAGCGTCAGATTTAGATCTGGTAATTTGAGGAGATGAATCTCTGGATCCATCATAAGCGATTAAAATGTGACTTGCTCTTACATTTCCGCCAATTTTCTTATCTAACATTCTAGAAATCTTGAAATAATCGCCATCTAAATAAGGTCCATAAGTTTGATTCTTGTTTAAATTAAATAAAATATTAGCATCATCATTTGGTAAAGCACCTTTGGGCTTATATATAGAATCAAATCTAATTTCAGAGTTTTCATTGACAAATTCTGAAATATTTTTAGCAGTTGTTAAGCTGGGGTAAGTTTCTTCTAATTTTGAAACATCATTATATTCTTTTTTCTCAGATAACAAACTTTGTAAAATTTTCTTTGTTGCATTTTCATCCTCTAAAGATGGATTTTCATCAAATAAAACATATTCGATATTTCTAGTGGCTTCAACTTTAAAATCATCTTGGTTAGATTTAATATATTTTTCAACATCAGAGTTTTTTAGTTTAATCAAACTATCAGGAATTGAATTATAAGGAATCTGAACATAATCAATATCAACTCTATCGTTTTGCAAAAAATATTCAAATTCTCCGTCCTTGAAAGAAAAATTTACTCCAGATTTAATCAAATCAGAGTAAATTTTTTCATTGGACTGATTTTGAAAAATTAATTCTTGTTTTTGCCATTGCTCATAAGATTCTGGACTTGTTGTCTTAAGTTCAACAATCAAATCGATAAACTTATCTATTTCAAAAATTCCTGCATCATTCAAAAATCTTGGATCTGAGTTAAAACTAGGGTTTTGAGATAAAATAAATTCAATATGATCTTTACTAGAATCAACACCACTAAGTTCAAATTGATTTTTTAAAATCAATGTTCTTAATGTTTGGTTCCAAACATTATTAACAGCAGACATTCCAGATAAATTATATGTTCTTTCAAAAAAATCTACTTGATCTCTAAATTCCTCAATTGAAATTTCTTCATCATTGACTAATCCAATTGGAGATTGGTTAGGTTCGTCAAAAATATCTGTAATACTTCCACTACCAGTTGAAAAAACAAATGCAAATAGAGCTAAACCTATAACCGTTATTAATGCTGCAGGTCCTAAATCTCTAATTTTTCCTAAAATCGCCATAATTTTTTTTTTGTAGCAAACGAAAATACAATATCCTTATCAATTAAAAAAAGACCTTAACTTTTAATTCGGCATTTTCATTTCTAAAACTTCTATTTTAGTGTTTTTAAGTTCTCTTACAATAAATTCATTTGAATAAATATTTAAAACCTCAATACAAATAGGTATTTCATTAATATTATGCACTACAAATCCTACTAAGGTTTGATATTGATCATTTTCTGGAATATCTAATTTAGATTTATCACTTTTATAATCAATCTCAAGCCGAGCATAAAAAAGAAAAGAGTTTTAATCGAATTTTTTTTCTAAAATTTTGGAGAATCGTGCTCATCTTCAATCTCACCAAATAATTCTTCAATAATATCTTCAATAGTAATAATACCAGATGTGCCTCCATATTCATCTATAACAACGGCTATACTTTTTCTTTTAGTCAATAAATTTAGAACATCATTAATTAACATAGATTCAGGGATAAATTCGATTGGGTGGATAATTGATTTAATATTTTTGGGTCCATTAAACAAATCTATTAAACTTATAAAACCAACAATATGATCAATATTTTCCCGGTGTATTAAAATTTTAGATAATCCCGTTTCTATAAATATTTTCTTTAAACTATCTGAGTTACTATATCTGTCTGCTGAAACTATTTCAGCTCTTGGAACCATTACTTCTCTTGCTTTCACATTAGAAAAATCTAAGGCATTTTGAAAAATTTGAATTTCTGAATCAATATTTTTTTTTACAGAATCGTTTGCCAATTCTTCATTTATATAATCACCGAGCTCATCTTTACTAAACACTATTCTTAATTCATCTTCTTTTGTCTTAAAATATTTACTAAGAACACTATCTGAAATTGAATTAAGAACATTAGTAACTGGACTTAATATTATATAAAATACATAAGAGGGAAATGATAAATATTTCAATAATATGTTAGCATAAATTTGAAATAAAACTTTTGGCAAAAATTCTGCAGTAATTAAAATTACAAATGTTGAAAGTATAACTTGATAAAAAATATAAATGAAATCTAAAGAATCTGAACTATCCAAGTTGGGAAAAAATAATTCTAAAATTAGTTTGCCAGAATATAATCCGTAAACTACTAAGGCAATATTATTGCCCAAAAGCATAGTTGCAATAAATTTAGAGGGACTTTTTGTTATTTTTTTTAAGATATTCGAAAAAAAACCATTTTGTTTTTTTTCTATTTCTAAATAAATTTTGTTAGATGAAATAAAAGCAATTTCCATTCCAGAGAAAAAAGCAGAAAAAAAAATTGAAATTATAATAATTGTAATCTGAGATTCCATTGAAATTATTTATTTCTATTTTGAAATTTTTTTCTATAATATCTTCTGAAAAAGAACATAAATAGAGATAATATAGCAAAAACCAGTAAAATGTTTTTTCTGCTTGAATCATCGTGTGTTCCAAATAAATAATCTGTTGAAGCAATAAAAAATATTACCAAATAAACAATTTCAGATATTTTTCTAATTTTCATTTATTATATTTTCATTTTCTTCTACCATAACTTTTCCATCAAGTTGGCCAGTATTAAATATAGTAAATGATCGATTTGCATCTAATCTTTTAGCAATAATATCGTAATCTATGTTTTTAAAACTAAATTTCTCTTCCGTAAATAACCATTCAAGCTCAGGATCCCAAAAAAGTTGAGAAGTTTTTAAAACAGATCCATCATGAATATTTATTACAACATCACCAACTAGATCTACTATATTAGTTTTATTGTAAGTAACAGCATAATTTGATGTAACAATTGTTGCATTTTTATTTTCATCAAAAAAAGTAATTTTGATACCTACAGGAAATTCAGAATATGGGAAATCTTGATTAGTATAATCCTTGTGAACTGGAGAGGTTAGAATGGCTTTAACTTTTGCCGAATCAGTATATATTAACTTTATATCTTCAGCAATTCCAATGGGAAAATTATCATAATTATTTATTTTTTTTATTTCCTGAAAATTATCTTCACAAGAAATAAAAAGAGAAAATAGAATTAAAATAATTGATTTAAAATCATTCATTATTTACAAAGAAGGTACAGTAACATTTTTACCTATCCAACATTTAATAGAAATGATTTCACCAGATTTCCCTTCTGTAAATATGTCTGTCTTTGATGGAGCTCTACCTTCATAACTGACAGCGGTTTTAATAGCAGTTTTTCTAATAGAAGCATCAACAGAGGCAGCTTTTCTAGCATCTTTTGCTGCTAACCAATATATTGCTCTTTTTTCAAATTGAGTATTTCCACAATTATTAGCACTAGCTGCATATAAATTTGAAATCAACAAGTAGGCACTTCCTAAGGATGGTTGAAAATTCAACGCTTTATTCGCATAACTTCTAGACTTACTATATTGACCTGATTTTTTAAATTTTAATGCAATTTTATATAAAGTTTTAGCTTTTTTAAGATTATCCGTTTCTAGATCAATTGATTCAGTATAATATTTTATTGCCTCACTGGAATTCCCTTTCTTATCATTTAGAAGGCCTAAATAATAGGCAGAATTGGCAGAGGGATTTAATTGATGTAATGCCTCAACAAGTTCAACAAATAATGGGTCATCTGAACAATCTTTACTATCCATTCTGCTTGCAGCTCTATTAATCCAAACTGGATCATTTTTAAATTTATCAAAATTCTTTCTGTAAAGAGGAATTAAGTTTTCACAAGTAGCTTCTTTAGCAATGATAGCATTTAAATTATTTAAATAAGTAGAGCATGCAACCATATTAACTTCATAAACTCTTTTATTTCTAGATTCTCTTCCAGTCAATAGTGAAGAACCTTCCTCTTTCTTGAGAAGATTATCTAATTTAGAGGAATAAACACCCATTTCAAATTCAAATTTTTCAGTTAATTCTTCATATTTTTCAAATACAGATTCTAATGTGATGGAAGAATTCTCTTCTTTATATAAATTAAAATAAATCTTAAAGTAATTATATAATCCTTTGGGAGATGTAAAGCTTTCTGGATTTGTTTTAAATGCTAGATCATAAACTTTATAAATCTCATTATTATCACCTAGTTTAAAATCAATCATAGCTTGAGCTTTAATAGCTAAAATTTTACCAGATTCTTGTCTTCCAGATTTAGATTTTGGGAAATATTGAAGCCATTCATCATAGAGATCTAATAAATCATTTTCAAATTTAGCTCTTTCATTAAGCTCAGAATTTTTTATAAAATCCTTTAATATTCTTTCTCCGTAAACATAAATTGCTGCATTTAGATCAGGACAATCAGCTTTTAATTTTAACCAAGGTTCATAAGCAGCGTTATAATTCTTGACTTTAGCATATTCAGCAAAGATTGATAGATTAGAAAAACAATCTTCTTTAGACTGACTAAAAATATTAATAGTAAAAAATAATGTTAAAATGTAAAAAAATATTTTATTCATTTTGTTTATTTCAAATTTAGTATTTGATAATTAGATACTTACAGGTTAAATCACTCAAAAATGAAGCCAAATTTATCAATTATACTTGTTTTTTACAAACCAACGATCGTTCAAAGTAATTCCTAACCTAATACTAAAAAAGTTTTCTTCTATTAACCCTTCCTTTGTTGTTCCTCTTTTACCAACTTCAAATCCAAGATTTAGGTTTTGGAAGCCTTGAAAAGGTAATCCAAGTCCAAAATTAATTCCATATTCATCAATAGATTGGTTTTGAATATGAAGACCAGTTTTTTCGATTCTAATTCCAGCTCTATACACTATTCTACTAAAATAACTTGTAAAAGAATCATAATTTGGAATATAAAAACCTCCAAAAGCTATTTTTGATCCTTTTTTGTATTCTACATTTTTTAAATTAAATAATTTATTGACATAGCCTCCTTTATCAGTCATCGAATAATCAACTCCCATAAACCACTTAGTTTCTTTTCCAATTCCTAATCCAAAAGAGCTTGAACTTGGAATAGTAATTTTTGTTTTATCTAAATTAATTGCAGCTAAATCAATTTCTTCATTATCTCCTCCATATCCTCCGCTTCCAGGAACTGTAAACAGTGTTTGTGTATTGTTAGAACTAAGTTTCGAACTTGGTTTAAAAATGTAAGTAGCATGCAAGGTTAAATTTTTTGAAACTTTTTCTCTAAATAGTAATGAATAATCAAAACTAACTCCACTCAATGATGAATTACTTTGGACTCTTGTGTATAATTCTACCCCCTCTAAAAACCTCGAATTAGAATGCTCCAAGCTTCCAAAATCATAATTAGCAGAAAGTCCAAGTCTAATTTTTTTAAAAACCTTAAACCCAAAAGTTAGAAATGCAGTATTTACACCTCCATCTCCTTCATATCTATCTACCTCTTTGGGAGTTTTTGAATCGTCGCTTGATTCAAGAAGATAACCCACTGATGACTTTGGAATAATTCCAAAACCAAAAACAAGATGTTTTGTTGGAACTGCTACTGATAAATAATTTATACTCGCTGTAGTAGCATTTTCATTTGAATTATCAGTTTTAAGATTAATATTACTGTAGTCAACCCCAACAGAATAATTTACAAGTTCTAACTCACTATAAGCAGCTGGGTTTAACAAGTTTAACGAAATGCTATCACTATAAACACTTAAGCCTCCCATAGATCTATTCTCCATTGAGCCCTTAAAAGTATTTTCCCCAACTCCATAAAATGAGTATGGTGACAAACTTCCTGACTGACTAAAGGCTTGCAATGCAATAAAAATTAAAAAAATGGATAGAAAACTTTTTTTCATTATTTTTTATTCAGTTCAATTAAAAAATTAAGCCCCGAAAGGAGAAAATTTGAATTCGCAAAGATGCTATTTTTTATCTTCTTGGACAAGAATTTGGAGTCGCCGCCTGTTAAAATTATCCTAATTTCTTCGTATTTGCTTCTATATTGGTTTATGCTTCCATCCAATTCACTTATTATTCCATTAATTACACCTGAATGAATAGATTCTTCTGTGTTTTTTCCTGTTAAAAAATTTATATCTTTTGGTTGTAAAATTGGAAGATTAGCTGTAAAACTATTCAACGACCTATATCTCATATTTATACCCGGTGAAATTGCTCCACCAATATATTCGTTATCATAATTAACAAAATCATATGTGATACAAGAACCCAAATCAATTATTAATACATTTTCTTTTGGATATTGTAATACTGCTGAACTTACAAGAGCTAACCTGTCATGACCTAAAGTTTTTTTGGTTTTATACTTGTTCTTAAATGGGATTTTTAAATCAGAGTCAATTACTATTAATTTTGTGTTTTCACTCAATAATCCTGTTAACTTATGGTCAGTTATAGAAACATTTGAAACAATTGAAAAAAAAATTTTATTTGATTCTAAAAGCTGTTTAATATGGCTATAATAATTCTTTTTGAACTCAAAATAACTAATAAGATCATTATTTAAAAAGATACCTACTTTTAAAAGGCTATTACCAATATCTAAAACTATATTCAAATGATAAAAATTAAATGATAAAAATACAGAAGATTTTTTACATGATTTTTTGTTGCTCTCATAAA